>OATO01000303.1_pt1 | contig 18175 bp, 17 predicted proteins | sample 1495011 | NCBI WGS metagenome assembly OATO01 (sample SAMEA2579961, study PRJEB22360) | human gut metagenome | biome: human gut; feature: human-associated habitat; material: faeces | place: Denmark | collected 2008/2010 | reverse complement strand
CTATTCCCTAATAAATGCCTAACTTAAAATGTTTGATCGTTAAGCTCACATCCTTGCCAGATATTTCTTACTGCCATTATTGTTTTTATATAAGAATGATAATTAATATCATTTAGTAAAAGAAAAAGCAATCCCTCACAAGATAAATATATTGATTTTTCATAAATATCAAATTGATATATAACATATGTTTTTTATTTCATTGCACTTGTCGATCATCGGGAATTTTGTCACAATTTCTCACGGATAGTGTTCACATTGTTTCTGACCTGCATTTCAGGCGCGGGCGCTGCTTATGTATATAAGGGCCTGTGGTCGACGAATCAGCATAATCAGATCTTCCTGCGAACAATTTCTTTCAGCGTATCAGGCAGCACTATCGGATTATCTACGAGCGTTTTTGATTCACATTGTGTGTGAAACTTCATACATCATGATTCGCTTTCCCTACTCAGTTCTGATGATTGTTTTTTATTCTATTAACACGGAGTTAAGATTCTACCCTCGGTGTCCTCATTATTAATGAGGAATGCTACCTATCTAAAAACTGACCGAAACTTTGGGGCATCCCTGGAGGTTTCCAAGGAGAAAAAGGTGACAGTGATAGTGCCACATTGTGAGGAAATTCCTGAGAAACTCCTGAGAAACTCCTGGTTCACACACATAATTCAGGAGCTTGCCATAGATAGTAACCAATTGTTTTATATTTTAAGACCATTAAATACGCGGCTACGATAGCGCTTTATATAATCATAAACTGTAGAGATAAAATATCTGCTTCTCTGATAACACTAATTGAGTGTCTTAAACTAAGTAATTTCATTTTTCCCCCTTTAAAAGCAATATATGTGCAATAGTTGAAGTTAAAGCTGTGCTGCCAGAGTTGATAATCATTGTTCTGTCTGTTGCCATGATATGCATTCATCAGTAACAGACTGACCATACTCTAGCGGAAAACTATCGGATTGTTTTCCATCTTGTAAAAAGCTTTCCACCATAATGCCAGCTACATATCCTGGTATTTTTTTCCGATTATCTATAACTTGACGTGCAACGGAAATTTGCCGTTTAGCCACTTTACCGCTATTACCATGGCTACAATCAATTATCAGACGATGGTTAATGCCCTCATCATGCATTAATTTCACTGCCTTAGTTATATCAGACAAACCATAGTTAGGTTCTCTACCTCCACGTAATATTAGATGTCCATGTGGATTGCCATCGGTTAATAGTGTAGATATACTATTTGTTAAAGATGTCATATATACAATATGTTGTTCACGGGCTGCAATAATAGCGTCAATAGCTAAGTTAATATTTCCATCAGTACTGTTTTTAAATCCAACTGGACAATGTAAACCAGACGCAAGTTGACGATGCGTTTGTGATTCAGTGGTTCTGGCACCAATAGCACCCCAACATATTAAATCAGCAATATAGGGAGTAAGAAAAGGATCGAGGAATTCTGTAGCGGTTGCGACACGCATCGTTGTGATTGAAGACAAACACTGGCGAGCATATCGTATCCCTTTCTCAACATCATAACTTCCATTTAGATCAGGATCGTGCATTATTCCCTTCCAGCCTTTACGGGTTCGAGGTTTCTCAAAATAAGTGCGCATTACAATGTACATTTTCGATAAGTACTTATTCTGTAATACGAACAATCGCTTCGCATAATCAACTGCGGCCTGAACGTCATGGATTGAGCATGGACCAACAATCACAAGTAAGCGAGGATCTTTTCCCAGCAAAATATTCGCTATAATATCTCGTTGCAGAGAGATCCATGTTACGGTTTCTTCCGATACTGCGATTTCTTTATGAATCTCGCCCACAGTGGGTAAACTGCCAAGCAACTTCCCGCGGTAGATTAATTTACTAGCTGACTGCATCTTGTCTCCTAAAAGCGCTATTTCAGACCATCAGTTGCACACAGTAGATGATAATGATAATCATTTACTGTATAATTGGCAATATATGGGGATTCATAGTCATTTCTGAGATAATATACGTTAGGCCTTCTCTCCCGTACGGAAATCACTTGTTTTCCGTAAATTACCTGAATCTTAATCCCTGAGCTGCGGCTAGCTGTGGAACTCACAAAAGCTGACCGGGCCGTGGCACAGCCTCTCTGCTGGCAGAACAGCGTACTGCAGAAGTCGTCGTACTGCCGCTGGTCCCGGCATCAGGTCTGCCCGCAGATGGCACTTCTGCCACTGATCTGCCGGTGGAGCTGAACGGCATGACATATCAGGCCTGCCGTGGGGATTTTGTGGTGCGCCTCGACGGCAGCACCTGTCTGCAGTTATAGAATAAAGAAGGCGGGGAGGTACGCCGGGAGGGCGATCCGCTGGAAGTGGCGTAGTGGCTGTAGGCCTGTAATGATGCAGGAATAGAAGTTCGTGTACAGGTTAATGAAAGCATCACCCCGTAAAAACATGCCGGCACGGTTTACACATCATTCCATGGTGGCAGCCGGTTAACTTTCCTGCGCCACCAGTGGAAAGAGGCCATGAGCAGTCCGAACAAAAAACCACTCGTGATACTTATAATAATGGCCTCACCTGCTACCATTCCTGACGGCCCCCAGTACATAAACCACATTGCACATCCCCAGGAAATACCCCATAAGCCCCCCATCAGCAGCGTAACCTGCCAGAACGGCATAAAGGGCAATGGCGGAAGCCGGATACCCAGCCGCCAGAGAATACGCAGCAGAGGAGGAGCATAATTACTCCGCCACATCTTTTTGCTGTCCATCAGGGCAATTGCCCGGGCTTTTTTTGCTCAAAAGTCACAGGAGCACCTCCGTTCCATGATGTAAACGTGACACAACTTATTGTTATTGATTATTATTATCATACCGTGATTATGTTGTCATGCACCTGTACACTGATAAAAGAAAGGGAGAACAGGAGGCTGGCTGAACAACCAATCCGTTCGTCCAGTTCAATGGCGGCTATCAGGTTCTGCTCCGCAATGTACTCACGAATGCGCTTCCTGTCCTGGCTGGCCAGCATGGTCCAGAATATCTCCATCATTTACCGGCGACTTTCCTGCTCATTTCATCCCGCCATGCAGCAGCGGAAGATTCGACCATGTCATGGGGAAGCACATCGCCGCGCTCGAGTTGCTGACGTCCTGCCTCAACCTGGTCACGGAACCAGGTATTATGCTGCCGTTCAACGGTCTGGCGCATAAAATCCCGGATTAACTGAGAGCCATTACGGTCCATGCTTTTTGCAGGGCCATAAAAGCATCCTTCAGTTCAGCGTCAATTCTTAAACTCATATTAACCTGTGCCATTTATCACCCCGTCATTACCACGTATATACACAGTATATAACGATTCAGATATCGTCACTAGGATATGCCGCGCCAGCGGCATGGAAGGCGGCACTCCGCTGTTTCATATGATACCGCCGAAGCCCGATGTAAGCCGCTACAGTCGTCCGAAAGTCACCAGCCTCCTCCCCCCTGCCGTCATCCGTGCATCAGCTATGCACTGAGTATGCCTGCCCTTCCCTAGAGAATCCTGCCAGGCTTGCCACACTGATATATCTTGACTTTATGTAAACGATATGACACTTTAACATGATAATGATTACCATTCTCTTTTAATATACAGAGAAACTAGGAAATAGATGAATGAGTTATGTTACTTTAATATTCTCTGACAATAACCTAAATCAGTTAGATTATTGTCATTTAATAAATAATGACATTCTTTCATCATAAATAAAAAGACTATTGTTTATAATATTGTTCTCAGCATTATATGATTATTTATCCTGATAACTCTCCTATGTTGTATGTTTATATGATTTTCCTTGAAACATATAATGCAAATTTTCGATTTATTTTCCATCATTAATCCAGATAAACAACAAACTAATAGTATGCAAGGAGACATTATTTGTTTCGCCAGGATGCTTTAGAAAACAGAAAAATGAAGTGGCAGGGACGGGCAATATTACTTCCCGGAATACCACTGTGGTTAATCATGCTGGGAAGCATTGTGTTTATTACGGCATTTCTGATGTTCATTATTGTTGGTACCTATAGCCGCCGTGTTAATGTCAGTGGTGAGGTCACAACCTGGCCAAGAGCTGTCAATATATATTCAGGTGTACAGGGATTTGTTGTCAGGCAGTTTGTTCATGAAGGGCAGTTGATAAAAAAAGGGGATCCTGTTTATCTGATTGACATCAGTAAAAGTACACGCAATGGTATTGTCACTGATAATCATCGCCGGGATATAGAAAACCAGCTGGTTCGTGTGAACAACATTATTTCCCGTCTGGAAGAAAGTAAAAAAATAACGCTAGATACCCTGGAAAAACAACGTCTGCAATACACAGATGCGTTCCGTCGCTCATCAGACATTATACAGCGTGCAGAGGAAGGGATAAAAATAATGAAAAATAATATGGAGAATTACAGATACTATCAGTCAAAAGGACTGATTAATAAAGATCAATTAACTAACCAAGTTGCATTATATTATCAACAACAAAACAACCTTCTCAGTCTGAGCGGACAAAATGAACAAAATGCCCTGCAGATAACCACTCTGGAGAGTCAGATTCAGACTCAGGCAGCAGATTTTGATAATCGTATCTATCAGATGGAACTGCAACGACTCGAATTGCAGAAAGAACTGGTTAACACTGATGTGGAAGGCGAAATCATTATCCGGGCGTTGTCTGACGGGAAAGTTGACTCCCTGAGTGTCACTGTAGGGCAAATGGTCAATACCGGAGACAGCCTTCTGCAGGTTATTCCTGAGAACATTGAAAACTATTATCTTATTCTCTGGGTCCCGAATGATGCTGTTCCTTATATTTCGGCTGGTGACAAAGTGAATATTCGTTATGAAGCCTTCCCCTCAGAAAAATTTGGGCAGTTCTCTGCTACGGTTAAAACTATATCCAGGACTCCTGCGTCAACACAGGAAATGTTGACCTATAAGGGCGCACCTCAAAATACGCCGGGTGCCTCTGTTCCCTGGTATAAAGTCATTGCGACGCCTGAAAAGCAGATAATCAGGTATGACGAAAAATACCTCCCTCTGGAAAATGGAATGAAAGCCGAAAGTACACTATTTCTGGAAAAAAGGCGTATTTACCAGTGGATGCTTTCTCCTTTCTATGACATGAAACACAGTGCAACAGGACCGATCAATGACTAACAGGAATTTCAGACAAATTATAAATCTGCGTGATTTGCGCTGGCAACGTCGTGTTCCGGTTATTCATCAGACGGAGACCGCTGAATGTGGACTGGCCTGCCTAGCAATGATATGCGGTCATTTTGGTAAGAATATTGACCTGATATATCTTCGCCGGAAGTTTAATCTCTCTGCCCGTGGAGCAACCCTTGCAGGAATCAATGGAATAGCGGAGCAACTGGGGATGGCCACCCGGGCTCTTTCACTGGAGTTGGATGAACTTCGAGTCCTCAAAACGCCGTGTATTCTCCACTGGGATTTCAGTCACTTCGTCGTTCTGGTCAGCGTAAAGCGTAACCGTTATGTACTGCATGATCCGGCCAGGGGCATAAGATATATCAGCCGGGAGGAAATGAGCCGATATTTTACAGGCGTTGCACTTGAGGTCTGGCCCGGAAGTGAATTCCAGTCGGAAACCCTGCAGACCCGCATAAGTCTTCGTTCACTGATTAACAGTATTTACGGTATTAAAAGAACGCTGGCGAAAATTTTCTGTCTGTCAGTTGTAATTGAAGCAATCAATCTGCTAATGCCGGTGGGGACACAGCTGGTTATGGATCATGCTATTCCTGCGGGGGACAGAGGGCTACTGACGCTAATTTCTGCTGCTCTTATGTTTTTTATATTACTCAAAGCTGCAACGAGTACGCTGCGCGCATGGTCTTCACTGGTTATGAGCACGCTCATCAATGTACAGTGGCAGTCGGGGCTGTTCGATCATCTTCTCAGACTACCGCTGGCGTTTTTTGAACGCCGAAAATTAGGTGATATCCAGTCACGTTTTGACTCCCTTGACACATTGAGGGCCACATTTACCACCAGTGTGATCGGGTTCATAATGGACAGCATTATGGTTGTCGGTGTTTGTGTGATGATGCTGTTATACGGAGGATATCTCACCTGGATAGTTCTCTGCTTTACCACAATTTACATTTTTATTCGACTGGTGACATACGGCAATTACCGACAGATATCAGAAGAATGTCTTGTCAGGGAGGCCCGTGCCGCCTCCTATTTTATGGAAACATTATATGGTATTGCCACGGTAAAAATCCAGGGGATGGTCGGAATTCGGGGAGCACACTGGCTTAATATGAAAATAGATGCGATAAATTCGGGTATTAAGCTAACCAGGATGGATTTGCTCTTCGGAGGAATAAATACCTTTGTTACCGCCTGTGATCAGATTGTAATTTTATGGCTGGGAGCAGGCCTTGTGATCGATAATCAGATGACAATAGGAATGTTTGTAGCGTTTAGTTCTTTTCGTGGGCAGTTTTCGGAAAGAGTTGCCTCTCTGACCAGTTTTCTTCTTCAGCTAAGAATAATGAGTCTGCACAATGAGCGCATTGCAGATATTGCATTACATGAAAAGGAGGAAAAGAAACCTGAAATTGAAATCGTTGCTGATATGGGGCCAATATCCCTGGAAACCAATGGTTTAAGCTATCGTTATGACAGTCAGTCAGCACCGATATTCAGTGCTCTGAGTTTATCTGTAGCTCCGGGGGAAAGTGTGGCTATAACTGGTGCTTCCGGTGCGGGAAAAACCACATTAATGAAAGTACTATGTGGACTATTTGAACCTGATAGCGGGAGGGTACTGATAAATGGTATAGATATACGCCAAATTGGAATAAATAATTATCACCGGATGATAGCCTGTGTTATGCAGGATGACCGGCTATTTTCAGGCTCAATTCGTGAAAATATCTGTGGTTTTGCAGAGGAAATGGATGAAGAGTGGATGGTAGAATGTGCCAGAGCAAGTCATATTCATGATGTTATAATGAATATGCCAATGGGATATGAAACATTAATAGGTGAACTTGGGGAAGGTCTTTCTGGCGGTCAAAAACAGCGTATATTTATTGCACGAGCCTTATACCGGAAACCAGGAATATTATTTATGGATGAGGCAACCAGTGCTCTTGATTCAGAGAGTGAACATTTCGTGAATGTTGCCATAAAAAACATGAATATCACCAGGGTAATTATTGCACACAGAGAAACAACGTTGAGAACTGTTGATAGAGTTATTTCTATTTAAACCATAGAGGAATTACAAGCGTATGAGGAATATTTCTTCCTGTTATAATTCCTCGTTATGCTCAGATATCTGTTGGAGGTGGAATGGAAGATAGACAATCCACCAAGAAGAAATATCATTCTGTGTGGATTGTCCAATAACTGTTCTTTCTTATATTAAATAATACTATTTATAAACAAACATCACTAAGATTATTTGGACTCCAATTACACAATCTTCCCGCAGCATAGTTCCATGCTTCTGAAGGTATCCCTTCGGGTTTTTGCTTAATTGTTCCCCCTAAACCGGATGGAGACATTGCAGGATTAGGTTTGTGAGTGGATGCATAGTCATATATTGCACCTCCAGCCACACCCCCAGCAGCTGCTCCAATTCCTCCTGCAACAAATTGCCCGGATAGTGTTCCTATAGCCATCGCAATATCACGCCCTGAAGCACCACCAGAAACAGAATCTAATTCATTTAGAGTCAGAGTTCTCATATGATCTCCTTTTTATCTTATCGGATATTGAATAATAATTATCACCAACAAAGTAACATATTGCAGACATTAATGCAGAGAAGCAAAATGTATGCATGGATAAAAAGTCCTTTCCTCTAAAAACACAATCATATATAGCTAATGCAATATATATTGCGGTGGCATTTATTATAAATGCAAATAACAACTCTAATTTTGTTCTTTTTCTATCCATTACTTTTTATCCCATTACTTTCTATCCCATTACCACACAAACACTAACGATAATGATTATCGTTAACATAGTCAAGAGTGAAGGGTAGGAGGCCCTCAACCCCCTATAAGGGGTCCGCTTGGAAAACGGATTTCCCCACGTCAAGAGAATTGATTTGAACGAGTGGCTTCGCTACAAACAGCTCCCGTTTGTGTGTGAAAAACCCCTCTCAACAGATCTCAACTCTGCACGATATCTACAGGAGATTGCTCCAAAAGGCAGTATCGTGTCTTTTAACTACCGATATAACCCCGTCATCGACATGATAATGCGTCTGAGAAATGAGAAGAAATTAGGTGAACTGCATTTCTTCTCAGCAGAATTTAATAAAAATTCTGCACTGACCCGCCATCACCTGACCTGGCGAGACTCCGCACAACAGAGCAAAAGCAGCGGTGCTCTGGGCGATCTATCCTGTCATCTGCTTGATTTATTTTGTTTTATAGGGGAAAGCCCGGTAGTGGTTCATGGGATCAAAACGGTAAAGGGGACACGTGGGTACAAAATCAGATGGTCAGGTTGAAGTGGATGATAACGGCTATGTAATGGGCAGTTCAGAAAAGGGAGCTTATTTCAGAGTTCATGCCAGTAAATCGGAAACAGATCATAATTTGGGACTGCATATACAGCTTGTATTTGAAAATGGTGAAATCAGATATTCAACCCACCATGAAAATCGCCTGCTCCTGATTCTATTTAATGATACGAATACGGAAACAATTGGCTTCGACGCTCTGAAACGCTTGCCTGATCCACCACGGGAGCTTCCATTCTGGTCTGATTCGTTTATTCATCTTCATGACGACTGGTGTGCTCTTATTAAATATGGTCACTCGTCTCCTAAGCTAGCGGACCTGTCATCCGGCCTTCATATACAGGAAATAATTGAGGCATTCTGATATGGATACCATTCTTTTAACCGGGCTGTTTGCTGCATTTTTCACAACGTTTGCGTTCGCTCCCCAGAGCATAAAAACTATCAGGACACGCAATACCGAAGGTATCTCCGTTGTTATGTATATCATGTTCCTGACAGGTGTAATCTCATGGATAGCGTATGGCATTATGCGATCTGATTTTGCCGTACTGATCGCCAATATTGTCACACTGTTTCTGGCTGCACCAGTGCTTGTAATAACACTTATCAACCGCAGGAAAAAACACGTATGAATATTGCAATCATCGGCGCGGGTCCTGCCGGCATCATTTCTGCCCGTAATGCGATTAAAGCAGGTCACTCCGTGGTTCTGTTTGAGAAGAATACCCGAATTGGGGAGATCTGGAACCCCTGGAGTGGTGGCGCTTACCGTAATGCCTGTATGCAGAACTCTCGTTATACATTTCATTATACTGGCTTTCCCCCTGGCGATATCGATGAATTTCTAGGAGTGGAACAGGTATTCAGATATCTTTCGGCCGTGGCCGGAGAGGATGCCCTCCGTGAGTCGATCCGACTGAATACTGAAGTTGTTTCACTCAGAAAAGACGCCGGACACCGGGTGATCCGCTGCGCTTCTGAAGGAAAAGACACGGAAGACATTTTTGACCGGGTCATCATTGCAACAGGTGAACTCTGGCAACCCCGCCGGCCCCCCCTGCCAGGTGAGGAAAACTTCTCCGGAACGTTGATCACGTCGAGAGATTATCAGGAGCCAGAGGCATTTAAAGGAAAAAATATCCTCATCATTGGCGGCGGTGTCAGCGGTGCGGATATTGCCTCAGACCTTGTTCCCTTTGCCAGAAGCGTAAGTCTGTCCGTCAAAAAGATGGGACTTTATCTGCCGAGACAATTCCCGACTGGCCCGAATGACATGATGCACTCCTATCTGGGCAGGTGTCTGCTGAGCCAAATGAATTATGAAGATTTTATCGGTTATCTCGACACCATGATGCCTGACTACATGCAGGCCTACCGAGCATCCAGTCTGTTGCCCGACATGGCGAACAATAACGCGGTGCATGTTAACGAAAAAATCATACCGAATGTGGCCGCCGGTCTGATAAAAGTTAAACCCCAGGCAGAGCGTTTCACCGGAGAAGGCGCTATTAAGTTCGTCGACGCATCTCAGGAAAAATATGATGTAATAATAACCTGTACAGGCTATGAAATGCCTGATTACTCGTTCATTCGTAAGCGTACAGCCTGAACCGTCTGGTCAGAATCTGACGAATTAGACAAAGTGGTGTCCACCAAATAAGTAGTGGGAACCAAAGTGTCAGATATGCAGAAAAATGTGACTCCCGGCAGGCGAAAAGGCTGCCCTAATTATCCTCCCGAATTTAAACAGCTGCTCGTTGCTGCCTCCTGTGAACCCGGGATATCCATCTCAAAACTTGCTCTTGAAAATGGCATTAACGCCAATCTGTTGTTCAAATGGCGACAACAATGGCGCGAGGGAAAGCTGCTATTACCTTCTTCAGAGAGCCCCCAGCTACTTCCTGTGACTCTCGATGCAGCTGCCGAACAGCCAGAATCGCTTGCAGAGGACCCGGAAACCCTCAGTATCAGCTGTGAGGTAACGTTCCGGCACGGGACGCTCCGCTTCAATGGCAATGTCAGCGAAAAGCTCCTGACTCTGCTGATACAGGAACTGAAGCGATGATCCCGTTACCTTCCGGGACCAAAATTTGGCTGGTTGCCGGTATCACCGATATGAGAAATGGCTTCAACGGCCTGGCTGCGAAAGTACAGACGGCGCTGAAAGACGATCCCATGTCCGGCCATGTTTTCATTTTCCGGGGCCGCAGCGGCAGTCAGGTTAAACTGCTGTGGTCCACCGGTGACGGGCTGTGCCTCCTGACCAAACGGCTGGAGCGTGGGCGCTTCGCCTGGCCGTCAGCCCGTGATGGCAAAGTGTTCCTTACGCAGGCGCAGCTGGCGATGCTGCTGGAAGGTATCGACTGGCGACAGCCCAAGCGGCTGCTGACCTCCCTGACCATGCTGTAAATCTCTTTATCCTGGTTGTCACAGAATAAGCCCGGTAAAATACGGGCTTATGAACGACATCTCTTCTGACGACATCTTCCTGCTGAAACAGCGCCTGGCCGAACAGGAAGCGCTGATCCACGCCCTGCAGGAAAAGCTGAGCAACCGGGAGCGCGAAATAGACCATCTGCAGGCGCAGCTGGATAAACTCCGCCGGATGAACTTCGGCAGTCGTTCCGAAAAAGTCTCCCGCCGTATCGCACAAATGGAAGCCGATCTGAACCGGCTTCAGAAAGAGAGCGATACGCTGACTGGTAGGGTGTATGACCCGGCAGTACAGCGTCCGTTGCGTCAGACCCGCACCCGTAAGCCGTTCCCTGAATCACTACCCCGTGACGAAAAGCGACTGTTGCCTGCGGCGCCGTGCTGCCCGAACTGCGGCGGTTCACTGAGCTATCTGGGCGAGGATACCGCCGAACAGCTGGAGTTGATGCGTAGCGCCTTCCGGGTTATCCGGACGGTACGGGAAAAACATGCCTGTACTCAGTGCGATGCCATCGTGCAGGCACCTGCACCTTCGCGGCCCATCGAGCGGGGTATCGCCGGACCGGGGCTGCTGGCCCGCGTGCTGACCTCGAAGTATGCAGAGCACACCCCGCTGTATCGCCAGTCAGAAATATACGGCCGGCAAGGTGTGGAGCTGAGCCGTTCACTGCTGTCGGGCTGGGTGGATGCATGCTGCTGGCTGCTGTCTCCGCTGGAAGAGGCGCTTCATGGCTATGTCATGACTGACGGCAAACTCCATGCCGATGATACCCCGGTCCAGGTACTGCTGCCGGGTAATAAGAAGACGAAGACCGGGCGGTTGTGGGCGTATGTTCGTGATGACCGCAATGCCGGGTCAGCGTTGGCACCTGCAGTGTGGTTCGCTTACAGCCCGGACAGGAAAGGCATCCATCCGCAGACTCATCTTGCTTGCTTCAGCGGTGTGCTGCAAGCGGATGCGTACGCCGGGTTCAACGAGCTGTATCGCAATGGTCGGATAACGGAAGCTGCCTGCTGGGCTCATGCCCGCCGAAAGATCCACGATGTGCACGTCCGCATCCCGTCAGCACTGACGGAAGAAGCCCTGGAGCAGATCGGTCAGTTGTACGCCATAGAGGCGGATATAAGGGGAATGCCGGCAGAGCAGCGGCTTGCTGAACGTCAGCGAAAAACGAAACCGCTGTTGAAATCCCTGGAAAGCTGGTTGCGTGAAAAGATGAAGACCCTGTCGCGACACTCAGAGTTGGCGAAGGCGTTCGCGTACGCACTTAACCAGTGGCCGGCACTGACGTACTATGCGAACGATGGCTGGGTGGAAATCGATAACAACATCGCTGAAAATGCCCTGCGGGCGGTCAGTCTGGGTCGTAAAAACTTCCTGTTCTTCGGCTCTGACCATGGTGGTGGCGGGGAGCGCTACTGTACAGCCTGATCGGGACGTGCAAACTGAATGACGTGGATCCAGAAAGCTACCTTCGCCATGTGCTTGGCGTCATAGCAGACTGGCCGGTCAACCGGGTCAGCGAACTGCTTCCGTGGCACATAGCACTGCCAGCTGAATAACACATCCCCGTCAATACGGCCCTCGCTGTACGCTTACCAATAAATAATATGCTTATCGACCTGATGGCTGCAATGTCGCATAAAGACTGGCTGAGTCGTCGTCAACGACAAAAACAGGGAATTGAACGTGCCCATACTTTAGGTAAGTATCGGGGCAAACAGGCAGATCGGGAACGACATCAGAAAGTAATGTACTACCGGCAGATCAAGAAACTGAGCATCCGTGAAACGGCAGAGGTGACAGGCTATAGTACTTCCCAAGTTTGTCGCATTCAGGCGCTCTATAAAGAGGTTAAACCTGATTAAAAAATAGCCTTAACGTACAATATTTTCCGTTTCCCAAACGGAGCCCAATACAGATGGCTAACAGACCGTCTGCTTCCAGTTCAAATGGTTTACCGTCGCGGTCAAGGGCGCGAATTTTAACTTTCTCTGCGCGCGGCACTAAAGCACGTTGTTCAGGGATCGACAGGCAACCTTCTTCAATGCCTGTTTCGCCGCTTTTTTCTAAAAGCTCCGGATTGATTAACACCAGCCGTTCGTCACGGTTTTCCGAAACATCAATTACAATGATACGTTGATGGATATCAACCTGGGTTGCCGCCAGGCCAATACCTTTTTCTGCGTACATCGTCTCGAACATATCATCGACGATACGCTGAATTTCTGCATTCACTTCTTCTACCGGTTTAGCAACTTTGCGAAGCCGCTCGTCCGGAATATGTAACACTTGCAAAACTGACATAAATCTCCAGAGATGTGTTCAGGAGTTAGAAAGATTATTTCTTCTACTGTACCGTAATCAGATAATCGCAGCAAAGGGACAAAGCAATAGTCCCTTTGCTGCACAGCATCAGAATGAATAACGAATATTAGCGTTTATCGCATCATCTGTGTTGTATTTACCAAATGCAGAGCGTTCAACTTCCAGCCCCAAACGCGTATTGTCGCCAAACCGGGCATTTAACCCCACACCGTAAAGCATACGACTGTCTTTTCTGCCATTAATCTGATGTTCTCCCGCTGCATCCTTCAGATGAACGTCAGCACTGTCCGTCAGATCGAACTCATAATGCAGGCCGGCACGGGCTGTCAGACTCCAGTCCTTACCACTGAAGGTTTTACCGGAAACAACGCCGGTTCTGCCTACCAGAGGATTAACGCTGTTACGACGCATTGAGACATCCATTCCACTGTCGTTCCAGTTAAATGTTTGGCCCTGCAGTCTTCCCCAGACCAGTTCCGCCTGAGGTTCAACAAACGTCGTATCTGTCAGATGATAACGGTATCCGACTTCTGCACCTGCATACAGTGAATGGCTGCGGAAGTTCTGTTTACCAGCTCCGGCAAAGTTCAGGTCATATTTGTTTTCATTGTGAATATATTTGGCAATCACATCAAAGTAAGCGCCGGACCGGAACAGACCACTGGCATAGAAACCACCACCCCATGATTTTGTTTTACCGCTGTACAGGTCTGCTGACGCATCTGTGTCAGTGTAGGTGGCCATCACGCCGGTAAACAGGTCCATACTTCCCAGTTCGTGCTTACGGTCAGCCCCCATCTGCAGCAGGGTATAGTGGTCAGTGAAACCGCCATCAGCAGAGCCGGAACCGTTCAGCAGACGCACCCACGTACCGGCTTCGCCATTAATATCCCTCAAATCGCCCATGCGTTTGTTCAGGTTGTTAACTTCAGTGATGAAGTTGTTATAGCTGATGTGCATGAATGTGGCGGCAGCCTTACCCTGGCCGTCGTTACGTGCAACCTGGTAACCATCGAGGACCCACTCTTTTTTCCCGTCCTCTTTTCTGACACTAAGGATGGGGGTGACATCACTGAATCCCACAACCCGTGTTGATGCCCTGAACAGATTATCAGCTGTCGCTTCAGGTGCGCTGACCAGTGGAATATCAAGCGTGTCCTTGTTAGAAGGTTTTTTCAGGAAGTTAACCCAGATGCTGTTGTCATGACCTGTTGCCGACTTGTTTATCACCAGTTTGTCTGCCTTGTTAAGGTCTGTACGCATGACAAATGCTGACTGAACCGCGTCCAGATTATCTGTTGTCAGTGTCGTGAACGGTGATGTTCCCCCGTTAAAACCGACTATTGTCCGGTTAAGTTTCATATTTCCTGCCGTGGAGTTTCCGTTCATCGACCACTGGGTGTCTGTCATGCTGACGGTGGCATCCGGTGCATTCAGGCTCCCGCTCCAGATATTGCGGTACCCGTTAAACAGGCTGTACAACATCTGATTCTGAAGAGTCAGGTCAGGACTCAGTTCCCCTTCCCCTCCGAGGGTGACAGTCCCTTTATCCTGAACATTGATATTACCTGACAACATACTGTACGGCCCCACGTTCAGGCGGGCATCGTCTCCCTTCAGGTTCCATGAACCGGCATAATCGTATACAGGTAAAAGTGTGTGAGATACCTCATCAGGACGGCTGTTCAGACTCAGGGCGGCATCAGAAATATTCACTGGACCGTCAGAAACAAAACTCTGACTGGCCAGAGCATTTGCTCCCTTGTTCAGATTCAGGGCGGTACTGGTCAGTGTTGAGTTCCCCAGAACGGCACTGTCTGAGGAGATATTCACGGTACTGTTGTTCGCCTGTATTCCGCCATTGAATATATCATTGATATTCAGCACTGACTGATTATCCAGGTTGACGGTGCCGTTGAAGACACTTTTATCTGCATCTTTAGTTGCAACAGATGTGCCTTCTTCAAGGGTAAAGGCTGTTCCCTGGCCATCGTTTTTGTCGATAAATACCCGGCTGTCGCCCAGCGTGACGCTGGAGTTATCTGCCTGGATGGTTGTGTTCAGTGTGGCATTGCGACCAAGACCAAAATCAGTGTTCTTCAGTGACAGCCTGTCAAAGGTAAAACTGCGGTTCTCCCAGTCCTCCTGACTGAATGACGTAGGCTGAGTCAGAACCGAATGGTCTCCACTGGCAGCCAGTTTGTCAGCCACAGACTGAGTATTGTATGCATGGATAACCGGATGCCCCTGCAGCGTCAGACGCCCGTTTTCCTGGGTGAATGTACCGGAGATATCCGCAGCTCCGTCCATCACCAGAGCACCGGTAACGCCTTCAGGCAGGCGATTGTCCACATTCAGATTGCCTTTCAGTTGTCCGTGAAACAGATACCCTGCAGTATTGAAACGGTCAGCTACCAGTTTCTGTGCATCCCCCTGACTGTGCCCCACAAACTCCCAGGTGGCGTTGCTGCTCTGGTCCGTGGGGAAATAACCATAGGTGCTCTGCTTCAGGATGAAGTAATCCGTCGTATTTGTGTACGGGTTATTGTATTTATATAAATTTCCGGCAGTTCCTTTACCTGATTCCGACCAGCCATTCAGTGCTACTTTGTCAGCCCGCAGGGCATAGTCCAGCGTGATAGTGGCCCGTTTATCAACGTTATTCGCCAGCACGGCACCATAATCTGCCGCCTTCAACTGATGAAACGTCAGACTGTTACCATTAACATCCAGTGTGCCCCCACGATATCCCCATGAGACGGTATCCGGATTTACCTGCCGCTCATCAGTCAGTACCACGGTCGGCCGGCCACTGGCAATATTAACACTGCTGAACGCCTGCACCTGTCCTTTATTGTCCGCCTGCTGGTTCAGTACAACCTTTCCGTCCCCGACCTTCAGGCCACCTTCATTAATACCTGTACCCTGTACCGTCAGCGTACCTTCACCAATTTTATGCAGGTTATCGCCCTTAACACCATTAACCTGCCAGTTTACGGACACCCCGTTGTCCACAACAATACCGGCACCGGTCCAGGTACTTCCGTTAGAGGTTGTTACTGTGTAATTATCACGGAACGTCAGGGAACCCGCCCCCTGAGAAACCGAATCCTTAAGGTTAATCTGACCATTCTGCCCCTGAAATATCAGGTTCTTACCAGCATTCAGGTCATTTCCCTGCTGCCCGTGCATGGCATATGTGGTGGTTCCCTGTGTCAGCGCACCAGCTCCGGTACTGCTGTTAAAGCTCCACTCCAGTGCACCACCTTCCGATGTTCTGAACGTGACCGGGGCATCATTGTCTTCATTAAATTTCTGCCCGATAAAATCCAGTGGAATAACAGCCCAGTTATTTCCCCTGCCCCCCGCGCCATTCCCCGCAGTAAGAACACCGACCAGCACCCATTTATTCTGAACAGTATCAAAAGCAAATAAAGGCGAACCGCTGTCACCGGCCTCGCCATAAATGGGCATTGCACCATTAAGTTTGTAATCAAAAACCAGACCTGAACTGGTGCTAATCATTTCTCCATTCTGATAGGATGACAGGCTACCGACAGTCCCGCCGGTCAGCCAGGAATATGCACCTCCCATTTGTGTCAGCTGTCCGTTACTGTCCTTAATATACTGAGTACCAGACCCCAGACGATAAAAAACAGGATAGCGCTCCTTATCCAGATATGCGCCAGCCACTGCCCCCTGCGCCGTCACCGCAGTAGGGGCAACCTCTGTCACCAGTTTATCCAGCCGGGGGGCATGAAAATCCAGTGACGGCGCATTATTCCGGTCCACGATATTGTAACGGTTTTCACCATCACCAAAGCTAACGTTTGTATATCCCCCGTTATGTTTCACGCTGGCGATATACTGCGGGTTTATCAGTGTCGCCACACCGATTTCCGAATCCACAGCACTGAAATCAGGCATAGCTGCCTTATCCAGCGTACCGACAAATTCTCCCTGCTTATTATAAATAGCGATATTCGTTGCCCCCGGGCGGAACATCCCCTTATTTTCAGCAAAATCACGAAATAACTGATACCCGAGTTCATTATTGACCGTTCCCGCAAGACTTCCTGCAGAGAATAGTACCGGGATCAGTAATAAAACCGGGAAACACAGACGTCTGACAGACTTATGAACACATTTCCTGGCAAACTCAGATACGGCAATAAAGCCCCGGGCCACAGCGCTGTAGCGAAGAGAATAAATTCTGTTCATTTTTAATTACTCCTGAGAAAAATAAAATCAGTACTACTCAGGCATAACGGATAATCACCATCATCCTGAGGAATCCCCAGAAAAAGGAGACAGGCATAGCGTGATGTGAACTACTGATTCTTTCACAAATTCAGGGAGAGCACCGTTATGCCTGCACATAAAGTATGCCAGAACCGGTGGCGAATGTGTGCTATGCACAAATGGTGAAACAGTTCCTGAGTCGTGACCCGCTCGAATGCGTGCTGTGTGGCGGCCGAATGGTATACCGGCGTGCCATAGCGGGGCTGAATGTGGACGGGCTGAAGAAAAACGCGCGGGATATCAGTCTGATAAGGATTACTTTCCAGCCGGCTGATGGCTGACGGGCGTAATCCCATTCGTTCGGCCAGCGCAGACTTTGTTAACCCCGCTTTTTCTCTCATTTCGTATAACATTTCTACCATCTCCAGTTCTTTGTCAGCATCTTCATACCCTTTAACAGCTTCTGGAGTATTAAGCAGTTTTTGCTTTACCTGGCTGAACGGAACACTTTTTACTTTCGTCATTTCATCTCCTTCAGGCGCATCCTTGAAGTGGTTTACTGAATTTGGCCACCTGAACAGAGGTGATATGCTCACCTCAGAACAACACAGGT
>OATO01000297.1_pt1 | contig 18663 bp, 21 predicted proteins | sample 1495011 | NCBI WGS metagenome assembly OATO01 (sample SAMEA2579961, study PRJEB22360) | human gut metagenome | biome: human gut; feature: human-associated habitat; material: faeces | place: Denmark | collected 2008/2010 | reverse complement strand
TAATAATCATAGACACGATCCAGGACTGCCTGGGCATTGCTACCAGTCACCAGCGTAGCCTCCTTGACCTCGGCAATGTTTTTGTTCTGGGTGATTTTCGGGTTTTCCTTTACCAAACTGACCATGCTGTGGTTATACTTAATCCCATTCAGTACCACTTCCCCGCCTGTGCCAGTAATGTATGCATAGTTGGCGCCGTGATCCCCAAGTGTCCCACCAGTGATTGACAGTCCGTGATACGGCTCCGAAAACTCTACTTTTGTGGTCCCGGTAAGGTTGCCTTTATACAACTGAGCCGTTTCTGTCCCTGGATCATAGCTATGTGCATACAGCCGGATCCCGGTTATGATGTCGCTGTGCTCCAAAGTCAGCCCCAAGAATATGTCTCTGGTCATAAACTCCCCTGTCACCTCTGTCTGTTGCGGATAGATATACAACTGCCGGTCGTAACTGGTATCCACCAATGCGCCAATGGCAAAGGCAAGCTGCTGCAGGGCTGCACGTTTGGTACATATTGGCAGGTATCCGCTTACCGTGGTGCTTGCATAGGCATCATCCAGAAAATAGGTGATCCCCTCCCCATCCATAATGCCGTCCAGGATATCTGATACAAGAGTGTTGCTGTATATCCCACCCATGAATTGATTGTTATCCAAGATCCCTACTGCATCTTGGGTTTCCACGGAGTACCGTTTCTCCCCCAGCTGCTTGCCGTCCTTCAGGTAAAAAATACCCAGGATAGCCTCATCAAAATATAATGTCTGCTTCTGTTTTTTCTGAAACTCAAACGCATACTCCGACTTGCTCCGGATTGCATAGTCCATGGTGTTGATGCTGACCTCTTCGGATATCGGATTCAGCTCCATCAGACAACTGATGTCTTCGATTTCATCATCTTTAAACACACGGATAAGGCCCCAGGTAATCCCTGTTAAGAACACATTCCGATACGGCTTGTTGGTCTCCAGGAATGTGATAACAACCTTGTTATAATAATCCACGATTCCATAACAAAAATAATTGTATGTATCCGGATAGTAGTTCTGATTAGCCAGCAGCGTATCGTCCCTATACCATTTGATGTTGACTTTGTTGCAGTAATCCCCAGAATAATCATTAAATGTCAAGGTTATCCCCACACTGGAATGGTTTTGCCCGAATACGAATGTCAATGCCGGAGGCGCCGTGAAGCGCCCCTCCGCATCCGATATGCTGTCACTGACATATCCCATATCCACCAGCTCGTCCGGGGCATTACTATACCCTCCGTCCATCTTGGCGTATCGCGGCAGGCACAGGGCATAATCTGGGAACTCAACGCCCACCTTCAGGTCTTGCAAGTCAACATAGTAGTCCTTGTCATCCGTTGCTGCTGTATGATCATCTGCGGCTCCCAGAGCAATGTCGTCATAGACAATCTTAAGTCCGCCGGCATCCGTCATCCTCTGGTTCTTGAGCACCGACAGCCACAGATATCGGTATGGCCGGTTGGTTTCCAGGAATGTGATAATCAGCTGGTTAAACAACGGTACTTTGGCCCGGCAAAAGTACTCCACCCCATCTGGCTCAAATTCTTGTTCCTGGACCAATTCCGTATCCTTGTACCAGGCTATTTTAAGCCTGCTGGCATAATCCCCGGATATCCGGTTAAACACCATAGACACGCCATTGCTGGTCTTAAGCCGGTCAAAGGTGACCGTTATCACTGGCGGCACCCCAAAGTCCCCATCCTGGCCACTCAGGGCCGTACTGATATAGCCATTCTGCCCATGCTGCACCACATCCGGCACATTACTGTACGTCCCATCCATTTTAGCGTAGCGGGGCAGGCAGTAAGCGTAGGGTGGCATGTTCTGCTCGAAGCTTGTTAGATCATCCACGGAGGAGTACGGCTGCTGTCCATTGGTCTCTACCCTTATGTCCCACTTCATCTCTTACCGCCTCCTCTGTGGTTCCATGGCTGTGAAGTTTAATGACAGCCCATCCATGCCCCAGATGTTCTTCCCGTTCCGGATCCGCAGCTTATCTTTACCCTGGCTGACGTAAGCCTGAAAAGTCAGCGTTTCCTGCCCATACGGGAAGGTCATCTCATGGCTCGCGTAGTTCGGATCGGATATGATGTTGTAAAACGCATCATAGGATGCCAGGTCATCCGTCTTTGGGTAGATCTTCATTGTGTAGTTGTAGAAGGTCCCTATGATGTCCCTGTCCATGGTGTAGTCCATGGTACGTCCGGACTGCTCCGAATCCGTAACGGCAAAGCTGCGTTCCAGCGAATCCTTCTCCACCTCAACGTTATATGCCCTGCCGTCCAGCAAGAATACATTATCCATATTAGGTACCTCCTACGATTACCAGGCTCACACCTTTGCGGGCTGCCTCCTTGTCAAGTTCTGGTTTAAGCACCCTGGCCAGCGCCGCCAGGTTTCCGGTCAGGTTCAGAACAATCTGTATCGGCCTGTTCCCTTCCGCCTGCAGCCGGCTTATCATCTCGTCCATTTTAGCCACCAGGTAGCCCAGTGTCTCCTCCTGGCCATATCCTGCCGTGTTCCTCATGCTTGCGGACATTTCCCCGGCGCGTGGTGGAACAACAGTCCCTCTGGCCATCCTGGGCAGATAGGATGCTGCGTTCGGGATGTTGATACCGATAGGCAACTGGATCTCCACACCGTCAAACACATCCATGACGCCATCCAGCCACTTCTGAACCGTGCTCCGGGATGATGCTGCCATAGCGCTAATACCGTTGTTAAATCCGCGCACTACATACTCTGCAATGCTATAAAACTCTTTGGACGGCGAATTGATGTCAAACTCTTCCTCGGCCTCTTCCATGGCTTCCCTTGCCCACTTCCTGATGGCATCCTTTGCCATGTAAGCAAAGTCAGAAATACCATTGGCGAATCCCTCATTGATTCTCTTTGCCATGTCGTAAAATGCTTTATACATCCCTCCGGTTCCTTCCAGGTCACTGTCGCCCCAGAACCATTCCTTTATATTCTTTGCCCAGGTCTCCATGGGTGACTGGGTCTCGGTGTGACTGCCATCAATCTTGGCCTTAAACGCCTGGATGATCATATCGGCAAACTTAGTCCAGGACAATTCATTTACGCCTTGTACCTCATCTGCCCCTACAAACCACTTCCGGATATTCTCGGCCCAGGTTTCCATGACACTCTGGGACTTTGTATAGTTCTTCGTGACGCTGGTATTAAATCCAGACAGGATATTTGTGGCCCACTGTTTGGATTCCGTGGAATCACCACTGCTGATACCAAACTTATCTTTAAACCATGATGACACCCCGGTTGCCCAGGACTTGATCACACTTTGAGATGCCGTCTGCTCATTGGTCACGCCTTGATTAAATCCGGCTACTGTATTGGATCCAATCCCGGCCAAGACGGTTGACGGACTATTAATTCCTAACAGCTTTTCAATTCCCTTTACAAATGGACCGGTGATATGCTGCCTAATAAATTCACCCGGGTTGGAGAAAAACTCTTTTATACCATTGCAAAATCCATCCCATAAGTACTGCCCCATACCAGCCATGACGGTGGATGGGCTGTGGATACCCAAGAAATTCTTAATCCCCTTGATAAACGGATCCGTAATGTTCTGCTTTATAAAAACACCGGGGTTTGCGAAAAATTCCTTAATCCCATTACAAAATCCTTCCCATAGACTGGGCCCCAGCTTCTCCAGCTCAATTGATGACGGCCCATTAATACCAAATGCTTTTAGGATTCCGTTCATGAACGGCAGATAAACATGGTTTATAATCCACTCACCAATACCTACCCATGCTTTTCGTATTCCCTCTAAGATTCCAAGCGCAACATTACCGCCGCATGCTTCTATCTGGGCCACAAAATAATCTTTTGCCGCCACTACCCCGTCCGCTATCAAGGTGCCTATGAATTGTGCCAGCATACCGAATACAGTCCCTAGCGCGCTGTAAAATAACTCAAGTATGCCCCCTGCCAGGCCAATCCAGTCGATCGCCTCAATACAGTCAAGAATTCCCTGGACAAAAGCGGACCAGTCTGTTTCTTGTACTACTGTAATTAAAAAGTCCAGGATGCCAATGACGAACGTACTTAATGCCTCGCCTGCCTGAGCCCAATCAAATGTTTGGAAAAAGGTACTTAAGCTGGTCGCTATTTGATTTCCAAATTCTACCCAGTCATAAGTTGCGGCAAATTGAAGAAGAATAGCAAATGCTCCGTTAAGACCAGCGGCCAGAAGGAAACCAAATTGTGCCCAGTTGATCTGACCCGTAATTCCCATAAGGCAGGTTGCAAACGCAGTACCGATGGCCCCCCAGTCCGCACCGATAATGAACCCAAGTAATCCGGATATCTGGGCCTGAAAGTATGCCCCAATGGTCGCCCCTACAAGTGCCCAGTCAACCGTATCAATCATCCCCATCAGCCCTATTCCCAGCGAATTCCCCAGCATAAACCAGTCAATCTGCGTGAGCAGCAGGTATAGAGTATTTGCCAATGTATTGATACCGGTTCCCATCATAATTCCAATAGCATACCAATCAATTTTGGCAACCAAGTTGTTGAACAGAGTCGTGAAGGCTGTCACGAATGCGGTTATCTGTGCCCCGATGTTATCCCAGCTGATGAACTGTGTAAAACTCTGTACAGCTTCATTGATCTTCTGTCCGATCAGCTGACCAATGCCCTTCCAGTCCCCAGCCGCAAACATCTCTTTCAGCTTATTGGCAAAGTCACTAATGCCCTGATCGATCCCCACTGTTTCAAACATATCGGATGGGCTGGCTCCTCCGCCACCGCCTCCAGAATTATCTGCGCTCTGCTGCTGTATCTGTACCAGGTCGTCAAATGGAGCCAGGGCTTTTTTCGCCTCTTTACCGGCTGCACTCGCAGCGCCTCCCGTCTTTTTCAGACTGGCTGCGTAGTCCTCATTAGCTTTTTTTGCCCTTACAAATGTAGAACCGCCGCCCAGCGCGGAAAAGAACTGGTTTATGTATCCCACGGCTGTTGCCAACAGATTGATCAGTGTATTAAGCGCTGGCGCCACATAAGACAGGATTGGCGCAAAGGCTGCCGCGAAACTATTCTTTAGGTAGGTCATATTGGTTATCAGACCAGACATGGACTGGTTCGCACTGTCCGAATATTGTACCAGGTTCTGCATGCCCTCCTTGACCCCTTGAATAGCCGCCCTCATGGCCATGCGGATGAGCATGAGCTTAAACATGTTGGCTAACTTAAAAACACATTGGCTCGCCTTGTTTGATGACTTTCCCAATCCTTTGAGACTGGACACAGCCTGTTTTGCTTTGTTGGCTAATCCCTTTCCCAATGACTTACCAAAATCACCTACGGCCTTTGCTGCTGATATAAAGGCGTTCTTGGTTACTGCGGCGAACTTATTTTCCGATTGCTCCGTGCTGGCTAGCGATGCCCGGTACTCCTTTAAATCCACTTGCGCCTTGTTTAAAGCTTGATAGGTGCTGTCATATAGATCATCACCAAACGTTTTTCCCTGGGATGATAACCCTTCCAACTGACTTTTTAGCCGATCGATTTTTCCCTGAAGGGTATCTGCCGGAAAGATGACTGCATCCGGTGTAGGACTTGTGAGCTCTTTTTTATAATCTGTCAATGCCTGTTTGACTTTACTTAATTTTAAATATGCATCGTCATACTCTTCATCACCAAAATACAGCCCCTGTGATTCCATCTCTTTTATTCTTGCAGACAGCGCTTCAAGTTCTGCCTTAAATTCATTTGTTTGCTTTTCAGCATTTTGGATTCCCTGTTCATACTTTTCGATAGTGGCCATTGCATCCTTATCATACCCGTATAATTTAGGATTCCTCACAGGTTCGCTATGCTCTTTTCCGGCATTAGGATCGGCTTTGACATCATCCATAAAATGTACGGTAATCGCATCCATCTGCTCCTGCAATTTCCTAACGCGATCCGCGGCTTCATCAGCGGCCCCGCCAACAGTGTCTACAGCATCCGCTGACTTCTCCACAGTTTCAACTGCTTGTGCTGTATGCTCCGCCTCCTGCGCAGTCTCGGCCATTGCCTGTCCCGCTCCGTTAAATCGGTTCAGGATGTTGGTGGATAACCGGTCCACGGCCTTCGTCAACCGGTCCATTGCCTTTGAAAGGGTAGATATGCCATCCTCGAATCCATCTATATTGATCGCTGTATCAAACCTTAAACTACCATCACTGCCGCCCGCTGCCATATTATCACCTCCTGCCTGCGCATAAAAACAAGACGCTCATCCAGCGCCTTAACCCAACAAGTTATTCCAATAATCAATCTCCGCTTGTTCCTCTTCGGTATACCGTCTTTTGACGTCACAAAGCTTTTTGTTGTTCCGATAAAATTCCTGCTCCCACTTTTCCAGTTTCTTTCCTTTGGCCTTCTTTTGCCGGATGCCCAGGACTGTGGAAAAGGTTCCTTCCTCGATCTCCATAAAATACCCGGAAAAGGTCCACCAGTGGATGTACGGGACCGCCCTGGTCTCCATACCCGCCACTTTATTGATAGCAGGGAACAAGATAGGCTCGTCCTGTTCCCAGTCCATCACCTTCCTGGCCGGCTTCTTATCGTCATCTTCCTGACCGCAGTCCACGAACCACTTAGCCCGCAGTACGGCTTCCTCCATGTGCTCCTGTGGTATCTGGTAAAAACCATCCCGGTACAGCCGCTTCATCAGGATCTCAAGTTTTTCTGCCGCCGTGAAGTCTGGATCATTGCAAGCAGCCAGGAATACCAATATGTTCCGGTAATCCGTCACTATGGGATAACTGATGCCACCTATATCAAGGCTGGTGGGTAGTACGCCAATCATTGCTTGATGTCCTTCAGATACTTGTTCATCTTCTCCCGGTTCTTCTTGTTGTATGTCTCAACCGCAGGCTTCATCAGCACAAGCAGGCTGTCCAGGACTTCCTCGTACAGATATTTCTGGCCAATGATACAAAGCGGAGACTGGCCGGCAAAGATCGTATCATATACGTCAGATAAAAATATACCATTAAAGGCTTTCCGCATCTCTGCTGTAAATTCCCCTATGTATGCTCCGCTCTTTTCCAAGTCTCCCTTGGGACTTCCATCCGGATTCAGTTCTATCTCTGCAGGAGGCTTATAATCTTTAAAATGTTTCTGCACATCCAACACTCGGTTGATGATTTCAGGGTCAGCCGGGTTAAACCGGATAATCCGCGTGGGATCATCATTGATCGTAAAACTCTCGTATCCATCATTAAATGATAGGTTCTTCATCTTCGCCATCAGGCTCTACCTCCTCGTGATCAATTAAATACACCACGGGCGGATCTGCCGCCGCCCGCGCTTCTGTTCAGGTATCCGCTGTAAAAGTCTTTGTGGCAAGCACGAACTTACCCTTGACCCTATTTCCGGTATGGTGCACATTGAACGGGATCTGATATCCGGTCGTATCACCGCCATAGCTGGATACCTCTATGATCGCATCCTCTTTGTAAGCCACGTATGTGCCGTCTGCCGCCTCAACCGGATCCCACAGATGGACCTCAACTACACTGGTTTTCAGATCATCCAAGGTCTGCTGTTCATCCACGATTCCCTGTAGACGCTCAAACAGCGGCTCTCCGATTTCGGCATAGTATGGCTCTACACTAGCCTGGGGCTGATAGCTGTCCAGCGTTACGGACGTCTTGCCTAAGATATTATTTTTAGTTTCTACATTGGCATTCATTTCTACAATGTACTCTTCCAGGTCTTCCCCCAAACGGACGTAGGACTCCTTGGATTCAGACGGAAGGGCTGCATCAATGTAGTTGGCCATAAATTTACGTTTAATCTTTCCTGTGATCGTTTCTGCCATTTAAAATTCCTCACTTTCTATTTTGTATGTAACCTGTATCTGTATCTGATACAGGATACCGTCATTAACTGTCTCGCCCATGGGCTGCATAGCCATTGCGTTAGATGTGGCGGCCTTCAGGAACCTTGCTTCCAGCTCCTGGTTTCCGATATTTGCAATAAGGCCATACTCCTCCGGCAACCGTTCCAGCCAGTATCCCAGTTCCAAAAGGAAATTGCTGTTGGCCAGCCGGCAGTAATCCGTAAAGGAAGGCGCCACCGCGTACATGACAAAATTATGACGGCGTGTTTGGTTCCCCAGCAGGTCCTCCTTGACCAGGCTGTCTCCATTGCTGGACAGGCCATAGCCGGTGCCGGGCTCCGTAAAGTCCACATGGATATCACTGCCTACCAGAAACTCCGATATCTTCGGATACTCCGTCAGCTTCTGGCGCATGTAATCTATAATTGTCATGTCTTCTCTCCTTTATTTATTAGGGCCTGAGCCGCCTGTAGTATGTCATCCCTGTGGTCGGCCTTCATGCGGTCGAACCATTTCTTGCCGCGCATGGGTGCACCAGCATAGGTCAACTCCCGGTTCGTAGGCTCTTTTATTACCCCTTTACGTGAATACCACTGCCCAAAATATTTTCCAGGGGTATTTGATATCCACCCGGCACAATTGTACTTCGGATCAACATAGACAATTCCCTCGTGCAGATAATGGGCATACGGGCCTGGTATGTCGATCTGGCCGGAACCAAGCACTGTGGCCATGACCATCATGTGCTCCAGTTCTCCGGCTTGCCCGCGCGGCATGTAATCACTCATGTACTGCATGGCCTCTGAATCAACCAACTTTTGTACTGGACCGCCTTTCTGCAGCCCATGATTCCGCAGGACGGTTTCCTTGTCCTTTATGTTAAATTGCACTTTCACAACAACACCCCCTACTTGCAGGCCAACTCATAATGTTGCACGGACTCGCTGCCATACAGCCGCTCATCTACCGTGACCACTGTCAGGAATCCATGGGATGCCTTAAGGGCTGCCAGGGACTTCGATATGGCCTCCTGGCTGCTACAGTCTATCTCATCCTCAATGATGCCTTTGACAATCAGGTCCTTGCCCTGAGTAAGTTTAATAGGCCCGTCCAGGCTTTCCAGGGGGATGACTAGGAGGACGGATGTGCTGTCTCTCTGGCCAGTCTTAAGATAGGTGGACTGTCTCACATCCTCCCAGTACACGCCCTCTATGGGCATCCTGGTGTACTTCTCGGCCTTCCCCTCTTTGCTGTATAAATACAGCGTCACATCTGCATTGGTATACATATCACACCCCCTGATAACACAGGCCGGTATCTGCCAGCCACTTCATAACAATGCTGCGCTGTTCCTTGGCCGTGGCCTGTACTGACTCCTGAACGCTGGAAAAGCTGACCGAATAAGTACCGATCTTCTCCGATGCCTTTCCTCCGGATTCTTTCTGCCGTTTCTCCATGCGGTACTCGGATTCCGCCAGTTCACAGCAGCACATCTGGACCTCATCGGGGATCTCTGCTACATCTTTCAGTCGGTTGAATGTATAGCGGTCAATGGCCTGGCTGGCAGACCTGGCATAAAATGGGAAGCCAGTTGTGATGACCGGCTTCCTTCCTTTTAGGTAATTATTGATATAGTACATCTCGTCAGTGTATGCCTGCATCAGCATCAGCCCCTTTACTGCTTAATCAATGTGACCGCTTTTGTTACTGCCGCTGCCGCCACTGTCACAGTTTCCTTAATCGTGCCATATCCAGATTTCTTAATCATTGCAGGATAGGTCCCTTCGCGAAGATTAAACTCCGCCACACCGGAAGCGTTAGTCTTAATCCTGGAGCCATTCACATCCACAATTGCCCCACTAATGGCTGCTGGCGTTTCTGCATTGTCCTTAACCGTAAAGGTCACCTTCTGGGTTGTAACTGCTGTGGACGGCTCCAGATATGCAAATGGACAGCCTACACGATCCTCGTCCATCCTGGTTGCCGGGTTAGGCAGCGCCCATCCCATCCGGAACACGATACGCAAAGCAACCATGTCCTGCTGCGCCAGGTTGTAGACGATTTCCTTCGTTGTCGGGTCCTGGATGACGCCCTGATCCAGGATCTTTACCGTCACATCCTGACGGATGGAATACACCGCCTGCTTGAAGTCACCAACAATCAGCTGTGCAATGGTGTTGTCATAGGCGCCGTTCTGCGGGAAATACATCGGAGCCCCATCCAGCGCATAGTTGGTAGAACCCTGCATATCGGATTTGAAGATAAGACTGCCATCCGTTGCCCGGATCCCTCTCAGCTTCGCTCTCATGGTCATGGCAGCCAGCGCACCGGTGGCCATATATCCGTCTTCCTCAACCTTGGAAATGACTCCGCCCTCGCCCAGAAGCAGATTGTAATAATCGGGGCTGGAACCTACCGTCACATTGTTGCCCGCCTGCCTGGCCAGCGTAATGATGTCATTCTGCCAGTTACGCGGACGATTCACGCCAAAAATGATGGCGCTGTCCACGCGCTGGCCAATTGCCTCGTTAACCCTCGGTGTAATCTCACCGAAGATGTCGAACTCCGCATCATCCAGCACTGCCTCGGAAATCGGCACAATGACTGCCAACTCCGCAGCCTCAATGAATACATTATCCCAAGCCTGTCTGGTTGTCTGCTTCATGCCAGTGTCTCCATCTACCCAATAGGCTGTGGGCAGGAAATCAAGCACCCTCATCCGGGTCTGGTTGCTAGTCATGTTTGGCAGCTTACGTGCCATGCTCATAAACGTGGACTGCTTCGGAGCGTCCTGGAAAATAGTTGAAATAACCTGTTCGCGGATAATGGCCTCCGCATCGGCCCTGCTTGTAATATTTACAGCCATACTGTATTACCTCCTACTCTCTGCCTAAGATACTTCTTAAGGCATTGTTTGCTTGTGTCCTCGTGTCATCTGTCTTATCTCCCCCGGGGCCAGGAGTTGGTGCAACCACGCGGGGAATACTGACATCCTGAAACAAATATGCATTGTCTTTCTTTACAGCTTCCAGGGCCGTCTTAATATCTGTCTCCTGATTCTTACTGGCTTTCAGCTTCTCCACATCTAGGAAAGGCATGACCGCTTTCAGATCCCTGGGCTTAAACCCTTCTGCAGTGGTTTTCAACAGATCATTGAAGTCCCGTTCCGCCAGCTGCTTCTGGTACTCGGCGTCCTTGTTGGCCAGATCCGTAGTCAGGGTCTGTATCTTCCCCTGAAGTTCCGATATGTTTACGCCTTCAAAACTCTTAAGCGTGGCCTGTGCCGTGGAAAGCTGGGTCTTGTATGTATCCCTCTCCTGCTTGATCCCATTAATGTCCTTGCCGTACTCCGCCATGACATAATCAATCTGTTCCTGAGTTAACCCCTTTGCCTGTAAATCCTCTGTCTTCATTCTCTTTTCCTTTCTTGTCCGTCCTTAGGTTATTTATAGGTGTGTAACCATCCACCAACGGCTGACTATTTTAGGTCTTATCTTCTGACCGATTTTTAAGTATAAAAATAACACCCAGGATGATCCCGCGTGCCTATCGCAAATTATAACCCGTCCGTTTCATGTTTGATTTCTTCTTCATCCAGATGTGCCGTAACATTCATGGAAACTTTCGTCACTGCCGGCTCGTAAGTTGCAAGAAAGATATCCGGCTTACATGGATATATCTCCCCAGCTATACCACGGATAATGTAATCCCCCACACTGGCCTCATGTACACCTTCCAGAGTCCGAATCATGAATTTCACTTCTGGGGTTCCCTCGTTTTCAAACCAGGCACTCCCATTTCTGACTGCCTCGATAATCCATTCAGGGTCATCCTCCTGCTCCGGCCCGCCCGTCCACTGGAATGCCTCAATTACCACTGGTTTTTTCCTGTACTTCATTTATGCTCCTTTCCGTTGCGATATCGCAGCTTTTCTATTTTGGTATCCTTAGACGTTCTCGTTGTTGCCGCAATCCCATCTCCTTGGAAAAGTCTACGTAGGTCTTATTGGTCAGCCGTAACCGGCACTTGGTAGCTGTAATATCTTCCTTGTCAGCCTCGCCACTTTCCAGTAGTTTTACATCCTGCTTCTGTTTCCGAATGGTACGCTCCAGGCGGCGCTGGTGCTGTAAGGCACCATAGGTATCATACTCCCGGCCTTTATATATCTTCTTCTCATTCTCTTTCCGGTTCTGCTCCGCCAACCACTCATCCGTGTGCTTACGCTTTGATATCCCAAGCAAAAAGGGAAACTTGATGTGGTAGCAGTTAATCCCTGCAAATCCAAGCATCTCACCCTCGCCGCAGACAGTCCGCATCTCCTCAGAACTGTATACCTTTCCCTGCCAGCTCTGATGATTGAGATACCCGATCCCGGTGTTCCTAGCACCCATGTGCCAGTCTACTTCCCAGTGGTCCGTCCCCAGCTCCTCGGCGTTTTTGTCACTGACTTGCTTGGTCATCTGGGCAACGCCTGTCATCACTGCACGTCTTGCTGCCACCTCAATGCGGTCTGACTTGCCAGATGCATAGTCAACGGTCCGGATGCCGCTGGCCGTCATCTCGTCAATTACGTCACCTATGGCCTGACTATATGTCTTGGTGCCCGTGGTAATCCCCAACATGGCCTTATCCAGGCTGCGTTCCAGATACTCTGATAACGGAGTAAACACTTTTTTACCGCCGCCCATTGGCACGTTAAATCCGGTAGTCTGTGTGATGTTTTCCAGTGGCCTTAATGTATCCTTGGTCTGCCGCTTGGCTGCATCCACAACCTGCTGGAGCCATTGGTTATCCCTGTAAGGTAAATAATCCCTACCAACAGCCTCGTAAATCTCCTTGTTGCGTATGTAATCAGACCGCACTGCCTGCTCATAGATATCATCCACTTGCAGGTCAGTCTTTTCCAGCGCCTTGCCAATCAGTTGCTTAATCCGGATCCGGCTTGTCCCTATGGCATCCATCCTGATCAGCAGCCAGTCAATGACCGGCGTAACCTTCGCGGTCTCCTTGATCCGCTGTATGATCTCATCCATAATGGACAGTTCCAAAGCCGTCATGGTGCGCTCTAATGGCTTTGGCAGCTTCTCCAGTTCCTCAGGCGTCATAAGGGCATTCCCTCGTACAAAACGTAATCTTGGTCACACTCCCTGTGATATCTCTATAATCTTCACTGACCTCGTATGGACATATAAACTCGACCTCACTTGTGCGACACATGACCTTAGAAAACTTTGACACTCCCTTCGGCGTGTCTGGTTCGGCATATTCTATTACTGCCTGCCCACGTTCAAGCGATAACTTAGTCACATCTTTTGATGATATGACTACATTCCCTACCCTAATCCATAGATCTTTTATCCGCATATTCTTATTCCTCCGTCAATGCTGGTTCCGGCAGGTTCTTGGCTGCCTCCTCCAGGGTTTCGCCGTACCACTTGGCCCTGTATTCTGCCAGGGACATTACGCCCATTGCTACATCCGCCCGGTCAGTCTGGCGCTCCAATTCCGCATCTACGATCACGCTGTCGTCCCAATCAGATGACACCTCATAGTCGCTGCCAGCTGGAATTAAGCCATACAGTGCCGCCCAGAAACTCATGGCATACACCAGGTCCTCCAGGGCATCCTGTAATGCCATCTGGGTATCGGACACCATCACATAGGAGCGCTGCCTGCTGGTCTTAATCTCAGTGGCGGTCTTATCCACGCTCTGTGGATCTGACAGGGTGCCGTAGGCCAAGTTGCAGTTAAACTCCACCAGCTTCAGCTGGTTATTGAATCCATTAAATAAAGCTGTATCTCGAATCTCTGGGCTGAATGTATCAATGAATGGCTTATCTGTAGCACCGGTATTGTAATCAACGTTACGATATAGCCGCTCCTGGCCTCCTGGATATTCATATTTATCCTGATCCTGGTTGTACTTAAGTAAGGATGTGGCTATGTGCACGGCCAGTTGTGTGCCCTCATACTCCCAGCATATGTTGGAATACCGCCTGTCTGCCTCTTTGATGAGCCCAATTGCCCTGGAGTATACCGACACCCCAAGCGGACTGTCCGAATCGTCCGCATTGGCCAATGGTACCTTGAAATATCCGAACAGTAACCGATCCGCGCCCTCAAGTAACAGTTCTGGTACCAACTCGGACCATCTGTCAATAGAGTTGACCGCCACCTCACTGCCAAGGTTATAATCATTTGTAGCCACAAAGGCTCGGTTGGTAATATGCACCCGGTTCCCCTGCAGCGTATGCACTTCCAGTCTGGTATATATCTTCTGCCCCTTACGGAACTGCTCCGTGAATACGCACTGCGTAAGCCGACCAGAACTATCGAAACCCAAGGGAAAGAAGCAATCTGCTTGTACGAACTGTACTTCAATTCCCTGCTTCGTGATATATGGCTTCATAATCAGGCCACCTTTTGCGCATCCGTACTCAACATACCGCCGCAGATCCTTGATCACTTTACGCTGATATTGCTCATTCAGGTAATCCGCCGCTGGCCCTCCAGTCACCTCAGACTTAAGTTCCAACGTTACCAAGCGCGCAATCTCTGAGGCAATAGCTGGCGCAAGGTTGGCGCTGAACACATCCTTATTATTCACCCACGGTGACCTGTTTTCATACATCCTGGTCCAAAGTTCAATCATGTTTGCCATCTGGGACGTCATACACACATCCACCTGGGTGTCCGCATCCTTATTCAGGACATTCATGATCAAGTCTAACATCTTTGTGAATTTCGTCATCATCACCTCCTATCCGTATTTGATCAGACGGCTGATCTGCCGTTCAAACGTGTATTCAAAGCTATCCAAGCTATCAATATCACTCGTACCATCATCCAGCCTGACGTTCTTGGTTAATTCCTTGGGATCCCATACGGCTGTGCTTAGAGCATCCACAAGGCTCTGGCACTCACCCTGGATATAATAAAAACGCCCCTGTGCCATTAGAATAGCAGTGGCGTTGATCCTATCATTGATCTCAGTTTTTAGGGCATTTTCTACACGAACCCAGCCAAGACCGTGTTTGCGTAAGCTGGATCGGATCCCGGCTATCAGCGTCTGCTCTGCGTTGTCTGCATATACGGTTGTGATAAACCCGTACCGGCTTATGATTTTCTGGCAGAAGTTACAGAACATGGTTCCCAGCATCTCCGGGTCAATTTCAATCTGGTTCCCTTTCTCATCCTTGCAGCCTATCCATTCTGATGCAAGAGCGATCACATTATGATATCCCCTGGTGATGGCCGTGGCCGTGAAAGAATGTCCGGATCCACTGCCACCGAAATCAATTCCAAGGATAATCTCCATGATGTCCTTTGGCTTGTCAGTCAGGCAGAAGGCGTATTGTTTGGTACTTGTATCATCAGCAAACCGGCGGTAGATAAGGCCATTGGCCACCACGCGCATCCCCTTGATGTCCCGCAGGTACCAGATACTGTTCTTGTCATACCGGCTTTCAACCTCCCGTAGACGTTCCGGAGTGATGTTGATGTTGTCGTAAATGGTACAGTGCATGTAGTTGTATCCACCTGGGAAGTCTCCCGCATCTGCCTGTCGCTGGTACTTGTCTATATACTCCGCGTAAATGGGCGCCCTTGGGTTATCCGGATTCAGATCCCAGAATACTTTTAGCCGCTGCGCGGCCAGCTGACGGTTGAAGGCCTCTTTGATGGTGTTGTCATGATGCAGGTTGATCTCTGTTGCGATCCACATACCATAGGAGTTGCCACGGATCTTTTTATAGCTGTCTTCCTTGGCAGCACCGGCAAATATTACAATCTTCTGCTTTCCCCTTGTGTCCGGCCCCTTGATAAACAGTGCTTCATTGTCCTTGTACTTCCCCCAGTGGCACTGCCCCCGGAAGATCCATTCAAGGCCAAAACCATTGGCATCACCAATGTTAAGCTTGGCATTGGCCATTGTAGATCCAGTGGCCAGATGGATACGATCAGGCGTGGTCTTCAGTTCATGGGCAAAGGCAAACACATTGTCCACCGTCTTGCCGGCACGAACAGCACCCTCGGCCACGTTATACATGCAGGTCTCACATCTACGTATATACTCCTTGTGCTTTTCAGAAAAGTTAAAAGGGATGGTCTTTTTCCGGGTGAACCTATTAGGCACTGCCATAGATATCACCCTCTATCCCATCCATTTCCTCAATCTCCTGATTGTTACCTGTAAGCTTATCTGTCTGGGCCCGGAGTTGTGCGATCCGCGCTTTCTGTTCTTCGCTGGCCAGATCCCAACGCTTATGCAGCAACTCGTCATACTGCTTGATGAGCCCTTCCAGCGTCTTTTGGGCCCGGGCCTGCGCTTGCAGGAAATTGCCCTGCTTATCCCAGGCCTGCTGCACCTCCCAGCGTTCCTCCGTCACTGTATCGCCATCCTTATGGCCTATCCTGGTGGTTGTCACGTCATCCCGATCTTTGACATACATGATGGACTGTGCCCGGATGATGGCAGCATAAGCAATCTGTACCTGGTCCCAGAGGATGTCAAGCGGATCCGTGGGCATCTCCTGGATAATAGAAACGGTCTCCTCAGGCAAGTACTTGCTGAAGAAACCGAATTTTTCTGCGTTTTTATTCTGTTCTGGGGCCGCGCCGCCTTTATTACCAAGGGCGTTCTTACTCCCTTTAGGCGGCCCCTTTTTATGCGAACGTTCGCTTTTCTTATCCGAGCGTTCGTTATCCCACTTATGAGTACACTTCCAGCGGCGGACCGTCCCCTCTGGCAGATTCAGTTGATTTGCAATCTCAACTAATTTCCTACCTTCCCGATACATGGCCTCCGCCTGTTCTATCCTTGGATCTGGCGCCCTGGCCATGCTGATCACCTCTTTTATGTTTGTTTTGTAAAACAATGCTACTCACCCAGTGTCTTGGTGGTCTTATCTAACGCCAGCAGCATATTGTAATTCATGACTATCTCTGTTGCCCAGATTACCATCAAACGATAGTCGGCCAGTGTCTTTGTCTCCTGCATTGTACGTTCCCATATAGCCTTTGTAAGATCCATGTTCCGTTCTTCAATCACCAGCCATGCTGGCTTCACTCCTAATAACGGTTTCTTTGATAGTTCTCCCATGTTATCCTCCTTGTGTGCAATAAAATGGCACCCAACCTCGCGGATGAGTGCTTAAATAGCGAAGGCAGGATTTGAACCTGCGACCTCCGGGTTATGGGCCCGGCGAGCTGCCAGACTGCTCTACCTCGTATTAATGTGTACCTGCATCTAAGTACCCAGAATCTGGATACCCGATGCGCCAGTACAATGCGTTTTATGCCCAGGCATCGGCAAATGCACAGGGCTGAAAAAACAATACCCCACTACACCAATGCAGTAGGGAGAGTCAGCCGCCAGGCTGTGACACCTGACAGCCGTTGTATAATGGGGGAGGATGCTTCTGCCCTCTGGCTTCTGCATGATAGCATCTTAGCATGATTCAGGCGAACATGACCGAACATTTTTAAATTTCCTCAAAAAATCTATTATTCCTCACTCTGCAACTATCCTCCGTGAACTTCACCCGCCGCTTTGGCAACATGCGGTTCATAGCCTGTGCCACTTTCCACCACGGTAGCCCATCTATGTAATACAGCCGGAACATGATCCGCATCTCACTCTTCGGGATGGTCTGGATATACTCCTCCGCCTGACAGGTTAACTCCAACAGTTCTGCCTCCTTGCGCTCCAGGATCTGTCTGTACCGTTCCCTCAAGGCTTGCTTCCGGTAATAATCCGGTACTGGATAGCCTGTAATCTTAATACTTCCAATCGTACCATCTGATCGCGTTCCCTTGACGGTATCTGACACCTGATGAGGCTCCTCCAAGAATCTGTCCAGCTTCTTAATCCGCTGTCTTATGTCCTTTATCTCCTCTTTCATCTCGCAATATTGTATCAGCACCTCCTTGTCCATCGGCATCACCTCCCATCACCGCATGTCAATCTCAATGTCGCATTCATCTTTCAGCACCGCCCTGATATCATCCAGCGTGTACAATCCTTTATCAAACTGCCGGTAAAACTCCAGGCAGTAGTCCACAAAGCGTTGTTCCCGGCTCTTACCATCCACCTCACGCCGGATCAGCTGCCCGAAGTGATCCTTAAACATCAGCACCGGTATTCCAAGCATCAGAAGGAATGCTGTCTCTGCCGCATCATGGGTGGCCTCCTGTTTCATCCCCTGCATCTGGTCCCTGGAAAGATTGTATGTAGGCTGTTTTCTGTTCTGACGCTCTAAGCGGCGCCGTTCTGCTCGGGTCATAATATTGTCTCACTCCCTTCGGTGGCTCCCGCAGTCCCGGATCCGGGCAAGCCACTGTATATGTATAGGCCGGCATCCTGGCGGACCAAGTGTTTGGTGGCGGCTCCTTGATGGCTGATTCTGCGGAAGCCGCTACAGCTGATAGCCGCAATACCTTATTGGCCTTGACCTGTTTACTGTCTGCTTTCTTTTTCAATCAGGCACCTCCTCTATTGACCGCCACGCCACAACCTGGTCAAACGGTATCCTCCTGGCAGTATCCCGGTAATACCATTCCTCATCATCTGTTACAAAAAAACCTATTACCTCGTCCCCGCTCGCAAGCTGTATCTGGACATCTTCCGAACATCTCTTATAATGCGGAGACCTTAATGGCACATCTTCATCTATTGGAATCCATTCCTCCATGTTTCGCCATTCCTTTCGTATCGCAAATATCAGTTTAGGCAAGTAAGCGATACCACCGAGTTTTCATTTCAGCGGGTAT
>OATO01000287.1_pt1 | contig 19352 bp, 25 predicted proteins | sample 1495011 | NCBI WGS metagenome assembly OATO01 (sample SAMEA2579961, study PRJEB22360) | human gut metagenome | biome: human gut; feature: human-associated habitat; material: faeces | place: Denmark | collected 2008/2010 | reverse complement strand
ACGTTTTTTTCATGACGTTTTGTGCCTTGAGCAGCGCGAAAGGAATGGATATAAAGATGAAATTTAATAAAATGATACCCGAATTAACTGTAAGTGATATAAATAAAACAAAAGAATTTTATTTGAATATATTGGGTTTTAAATTAGAATATGAAAGAGAGGCAGATAGATTTATTTTTCTATCTTTTGAGGAAACTCAATTGATGTTTGAGGAGATGCATGAAAATGGTTGGAATGTTGCAGAGATGTCGTATCCTTTTGGACGTGGTATTAACTTTTCCATTGAGGTAGAGGATATTGATATGATATATCATAAACTCATTTTAAATGAATATCCATTATATCGTTCTATGATGACTAATAAGTATGAATCTAATGGTGAATATATTACACAAAAAGAATTTTTAGTACAAGATCCAGATGGATATTTATTAAGATTTACTGATTGAAAGATAATTGCTTTGATTGCATTGTTTGTTGTTACATTCTTAGTTCATTTAGCTTTTCCTGATATAGAATGGCTTTGGAATAGAATGTAGATATACTAACACCACATACAAGAAAATAGATTAGATGTTGTAGCGGAGTAAACTTAAATCAAACAGGCAAATTATACTGTTGGACGGCGATTATAAAATAGATGACGAATTATCACTATTTACAGTGAGTAAAACAGATAAGTTTTATTCTCCCGCCAATAAGAGTCTTTATGATGAGAAGGGAAAAGATACTTTTAGACACGAGCAAAATTTAATTATTTCAGAAAAACAGGCAGTACTTTGAGTATTCCAATGCAATAGTGCATGCTTTCCAGAAATTCAAAGCACCCTTTTCCGGAAAAATAGTGCATATCTTTCCGGAGCAGAGTGCAGTCATTTAATTAGTATTCATCTGGAATAGTTATCCCATGCTCTATAAGAAGTGCCTGTAAACGGTCAATGTATTCTCTTAGATGCTGGATTTCTATCCAATTACCATGACACAGTTCATCGGCTTCTTCTAATTCGTGGCGGGTTATTTCATAATCCGTAAACTTAACGCATTTATGGTCTTTGCTGAAAGCACAATAATCAGTCATTGGCAGCTCCTTTCCGGGAAGCATGAATGCCATGACGTTCCCTCATGGATATGCGGCCATCAAGCATCACCTCATAGGAATTATGAATGATCCGGTCGATGATTGCTTCGCAAATAGTGGCATCACAGTCATTTCCGATGCGGCTGTACCAGCCTTTCGGTTCAAACTGTGTGCAGAAGATTACAGAGCCTTTCACACTACGGGCCTCAATGATTTCAAGAAGTTCCCGTGTCTGTTCCGTGGATACGGGGCTTAACAAGAATTCATCCAGAATTAAAAGATCAATCTTCTGATATGCTTTAATTACTTTTTTCAGCGTGCCGTCCCCATGTGCAACAGCCAGCTCATTCAATAGATCAGGCAGGCGCACATAACGTACTTTGATAAAGTTCCTGCAGGCTGCGATTCCAAGCGCACATGGAGAGGTGAGGCGGCCGTGTTCTTGAAAACAGAAAAACTGACAATCCGAAAAATGACAACAGAGGATTTCTTTCCACTGTATCATGTGCTCTCGGATCCTGAGGTCATGGAGTATCTTGAACCGCCGTTTTCCATGGAAGCAGCGAAACAATTCCTGTATAAAGCAGGTATATGCGAGACTCCTTTGATATGGGCGGTGGAAGATGCGCGTAAAGTTTTTATCGGCTATGTTATCTATCATACCTATGATGAAACCAGCATGGAGCTGGGATGGGTTTTGGAACGCAAGGAATGGGGAAAAGGGTATGCAAGTGCAATTACTAAAGTGGTGACTGAGGAATCCGGAAGTTCCGGAAAAGAGCTTGTAATAGAATGCAGTCCTGAGCAGAAAGCTACAAAAAGGATTGCACAAAAGTATGGATTTCAGTTTTGCAGTGTTGTAAATGGATGTGAAGTGTATCGACTAAGGAGGAAGTAAGATGGCAAAATTAGAACAGGTAATAAGCGGCGATTTTTATGAAGTGCTTGGTAAGATCGAGCGAGGAATCGTAGAAGGCAGTATGTCAGCATCATTGGAAGAGTTCAGTGACTTTGAAAGTGGAACTGCCAGATGCAGTGTTCGTGTTTTCGAACGATATAGTTATGTTGGAGATAATCGGGTGAGCCTGAATGTAACTCTTTTTCAGAATGGAAGCGGACCGATTCAACTTTCTGCGATTGCTGCAGGCGGCAGTCAGGCAATGCTTTTCAAGATCAATACCTGGGGTGAAGAAGCGTTTCTTGACAAACTAAAGGAGCTATTGTAAATTGAAAATACGGAGGTTAGAGAGAATGAAACGAATTAATTACTCGGTGCAGTTTTAAAACTGGCAGCAGATTGTATCGAGGTTAAAATAAAAGTAAAAACATATGCTGGCAGGGCTGCACCGATCAAATCATTTTATTTATAGAAAATTTGAAAGGAAGCAGTTAAAATGAATAGAGCAGAATTAAAATCAATTTGGAAAAAGGAAGAGAAGACGGCATATATCAAAGGTTGGGATTTTTCGCATATCCATGGGAGGTATGAGGAAGAGAATGATTTGCCGTGGGATTATGAGAAGATCGTGAGACAGTATTTAACGGATACGGCCAAAGTGTTGGATTATGATACGGGCGGGGGTGAATTTTTATTGTCTCTGAATCATCCGTTTGCCAGAACAGCAGCGACAGAAGGATTCGAGCCGAATGTGCGATTGTGTCAGGAGAAGTTGCTGCCTTTAGGAATTGATTTTAAAGAGTGTAATACACCTTCAAGGATTCCGTATGATAATGAGACATTTGATATGATTATAAACAGGCATGGAAATTTTGATGCCAGGGAATTGTATCGATTATTAAAAAAGGGTGGAATCTTTGTTACACAACAGGTTGGCGGCGATAACGATAGAGATTTAGTGGAAATGGTTCTGCCTGAAGTGGAAAGTCCGTTTCCTCATTTAAATCTGGAAGAGCAGAGAAATGCGTTTGTCGATGCAGGATTTCATATTCTTGCTGCAGAGGAAGCGTATCGACCAATTAAATTTTATGATATTGGTGCGTTTGTATGGTTTGCACATATTATTGAATGGGAGTTTCCTGGTTTTTCAGTTGATAAATGCTTTGAGCAGTTGCTGAAAATGCAAAGGATAATTGAGAATCAAGGGAAAATTGAAGGGACGATTCATCGGTATTTGATTGCAGCGAAGAAATGATAGACTGTGAAGAAGGTTTTAGGTCTCTTGTAGGACAGAAGATGAGATTACATTACAAAGGAGCATATGATTTGAATCCGGAATCGATTCCTCATAAAGAACATATTCCGGGAGCGGTAAAATTTAAAGAAGCTGAGGATACAAAAGAACTCTCCAAAACAGCAACTGTGATATCGATTATTGTGATGGTCATCATGGGGATTTTTGCAACCATGAGAATGGGCAGATTTATTTTTGATGGATCCCTGCAAATGTGGTTGGGAATCCTGTTTCCATTCGCGATTTTATTTCCACATGAAATTCTGCATGCTATATGCTTCAAAGAAGATGTATATTTGTATACAAACTGGAAACAGGGGATGTTGTTTGTGGTTGGTTCGGAGACCATGAGCAAAGGAAGCTTTATCTTGATGTCTATGCTTCCAAATGTGGTGTTTGGAATTTTACCTTACATCGTTGGAATGATTTATCCTCAGTTTGTTTTTAGGCTTGTTTTTGGAATCCTTTCGGCAGGTATGGGGGCAGGAGATTATTACAATGTTTACAATGCTGTGACACAGATGCCAAAGGGAGCCAGGACGTATTTGTATCAATTTCATTCTTATTGGTATATGCCTTGAGTATGTGGAGGCAAAGAAATCAAAAAAAGTTTTAAAATGATAAGGGAGATATAGGTGATTTATAAAAAGATAGAAATCGAAGAAATGGAACATTTCTGGAGTTTGTTAAATGCTCTTGATGCAGAAACGAATTTTATGATGTATGAACCAAATGAAAGAAAGCAGCATATGGATATTCAAGAATTAGAAACGGATATCTATCATAACGTGATACATGGAAATGACTTTTTACAAATTGCAAAGGCAGACAATAAAATAGTGGGGTATCTCCGGGCAGAGAGGGGAGAGTTTCATCGAAATTTTCATACTGCATATATTGTTGTGGGTGTATTGAAAGAGTATCAGGGGAAAGGGATCGGCACGACTTTTTTTGAAAATCTGGAAAAATGGGCGAAGGAAAATTCTGTCATTCGGCTGGAGCTTACTGTGGAATGTCATAATGAAGCAGCAAGAAAATTATATGAAAAAAGTGATTTTAAAGTAGAAGGAATAAGAGCAAAATCAATGTTGGTAAAAGGAGAAGTTGTGGACGAGTATTATATGGCAAAAATTTTATAAATTCCGAATAAGAAAATTGAAATCAGGAAGGAGCTTTCTATGAGCCATATTTTAATCATAGATGACGATATTCATATCAATGAAATGCTGGAAGAGGTTCTGATACAGGAGGGATATCAGGTTTCCCATGCCTATTCCGGGACAGAGGCATTACTGTTTCTGGCAAACGAAAAGCCGGATCTGATTTTATTGGATTTGATGCTGCCGGGGCTTACAGGAGAGGAAGTGCTGTCGCAGATTGAAAAAATTCCGGTGATTGTGATGAGCGCAAAGGTTGAAGTGAAAGATAAGGTTGCTCTTTTGCTGAATGGCGCGGAGGATTACATTACAAAACCGTTTGAAATTGAAGAATTGCTGGCAAGGATTGTTGTGCAGCTCAGGAAAAGTACAAGATCAGATTCTTCGGAAAAACTGATGTATAGAGAAATTACAGTGAATATGGTCACGCATGAAGCATGGGTTGGGGAACATGAGGTAAAACTGACAAAGACAGAATTTGCCATCTTGAAAATTTTGCTGGAGCATCCAAAACAGGTGATCACAAAGACTGTGCTGCTTGACCGTGTCAGCGAAGAAACACCGGATTGTATGGAAAGTTCACTGCGGGTTCACATCAGTAATCTGAGAAAGAAGCTGCGGGAAATCTCGGGGAAAGATTATATAGAAGCAGTATGGGGAATCGGTTTTAAGATGGCAGAGTGAGAAATATTTACAGTTTCTTTGCACTTTTCTTAACAGCTTTCTTAACACTTTACAGATAGAATATGTTGGAAAGAAAAGGTAAGGAGGCCAAATTGTTATGGAGTATGTATTAACTACCGATCATTTATGCAAAAACTATGGGCACTTTAAGGCACTGAACCAGTGTTCTATGCATGTTCCGAGAGGTGCAATTTATGGATTTGTAGGAAAGAACGGGGCGGGAAAAACCACATTGATCCGTCTGATCTGCGGACTGCAAAGACCGACATCCGGAAGTTACAGGTTATATGGAAGCGAAAATACGGACAAGAAAATTTTGGAAGCGCAGAGAAGAATCGGCGCAGTTGTGGAGACCCCGTCGATTTATCTGGATATGACGGCGGAAGAAAACATGAAAGAGCAGTATTATGTTTTGGGTTTGCCGTCTTTTGAAGGAATCCCTCAGATTTTGAAACTGGTGGGGCTGGAAGATGCAGGGAAGAAAAAGGCAAAAGATTTTTCTCTCGGGATGTGTCAGAGACTGGGAATTGCGATTGCGCTGGCAGGAAAACCAGATCTGCTTGTGTTGGATGAGCCAACCAATGGTCTGGATCCACAGGGGATCGTAGAGATGAGAGAACTGATATTAAAGCTGAACAGGGAAAGACAGATCACGGTGCTGATTTCAAGTCATATTTTGGATGAATTGTCAAAACTTGCTACTCATTATGGGTTTATTGACAAGGGAACTATAGTGAAAGAGATTACGGCAGAAGAGCTGGAAAATACCTGTAGGAAGTGTGTGAAACTGCAAGTGACGGATACTGCTGTACTCGCTCATATTCTGGATAAAAGAGGTCTTGAATATGAGATCTTGTCAGATACGCAGGCAAATGTTTATGGGGAACTAGTAGTTTCCGATGTTGCGTTGGAGTTGGCAGAACAGAATTGCAGGATGTTTTCCGTGCAGGAATACGAGGAAAGTCTGGAAAGCTATTATCTCAACTTAGTGGGAGGTGGCAAGCATGAATAAATTATTTCGTGCGGGACTCTATCGGCTTCGCAAAAATAAGGACGCATATGCCTGTGTTATCATTCCTCCCGTCTATAGTGTCTGCCTGATGCTTTCGCAATATATGCAGATGAAAGAAAGTGGGGCAAATTATCTACTGGATCCGTTTCTATTTCATTTTTTGCTGGTGATGGGAGTTTTGCTTTCGGTATTTGTCAGTTTATATGTTGGAACAGAATATCACGATGGAACATTGAGAAATAAACTGATTAGCGGTTCTTCAAGAAATGCAGTATATGGATCGAATCTGTGGATCAGCTTTCTGGTTGGGACGTGCAGCGTGTTGTTGGCTTATACGGCAGGGTTTGCGGCAGGTATTCCCATGTTCGGCGTGATAGAGATGCCGGCTTTGACAATGCTGCAGACCTGTGTGGCAGGAATTTTGCTGGTGCTTTCTTATGTTTCGATCTTTCATATGATCTCCATGCTAAGCTCCAGTAAGACAACCTCTGCGGTAGTCTGCATTCTGGCGGCGGTTTTTATGATGGTGTTTGCGGGGATTGTTTTTTCGAAATTGTCTCAGCCGGAGATGATCACACAGGCGGTAATCGTAAATGGAGAAACCGTTATGGAAACAGTAAAAAATCCTGCTTATCTGACGGGAATAAGCCGTACGGTTTATCAAAATATCCTGGATTTTCTGCCGGCAGGGCAGGCTGTACAGATTTTTAATCAGGGAGTTCTGAATCTCGGAAAAATGATGGGATATTCGATTTTGATCATTTTCGGAACGAGCCTGGCAGGATTGTATCTATTTAATCGGAAGGATATCAAATAGGAGAAGTGAGTGGAAATGGAAGTTGGAGTATGGTGTGGAGCAGGGATTCTGGTTTTGTATAATATTGTGCTGCAGATCAAGGTGTATCTGTTGCGAAAATCAGCAAAAGAAATCCGGAAAGATTTTCAGAAATTATTGAAGACCAATACAAACACCATAATCCGGATTTCCAGCCGTGACAGGGAGATGTGTGCGCTGGCTTCTGCAATCAATCTGCAGTTGGAAACATTTTATGAGAAAAGACGATGCTATGAACAGGGAAACCTGGAACTAAAAGAAGCGGTTACCAATATCTCTCATGATCTGCGGACGCCATTGACTGCGATTTATGGTTATTTGAACCTGCTCAAAAAAGAAGAATGTCCGGAGCATATAAAGCGTTATCTGGATGCGATTGAAAACCGGGCACAGGCACTCAAACAATTGACGGAAGAATTGTTTCGTTATACAATTGTGATATCAGAAGCGGAAGAGATGACGCTTCAAGTCTTACCGTTAAATGGGATTTTGGAAAGCAGCATATCCGCGTATTACTCCGTTTTAAAGCAGAATCATATTGTTCCGGAGATTTCGATTCCGGATCAACAGATCACGGGGAGAGTAAATGAAAATGCTCTGTCCCGTGTTCTTGGCAATATTCTCAGTAATGCGGTGAAGTACAGTGACGGCGATCTGAAAATTGTATTGTCGGAAGACGGTGATATCCGGATTTCCAACCATGCATCAGGTTTGTCAGAAGTACAGGCAGAACGATTATTTGATCGTTTTTATACCGTGAATACGGCCAGAAAATCAACAGGCCTTGGATTATCTATTGCAAAGGCACTGATGGAGAAAATGGGCGGAACCATCACAGCGGATTACAGAGAGAACGTACTGGAGATCTGCGTGAGTGTGCAGAAGTTATAATGGAATTACAGAAGTTATTTATGAGGGAGAGAGTCTATGAAAACAATCGGCATGATCGTTGCTGTTGAGCTACAGTCAGTACTGAAGCGTTATGGAGCAAAACTGGTTAAGAGAAAAGAGACAGCAGGGTATCAGGTGCTGGAATATGAGACGGACCAATATCGGATGGTTATTGTGAATTGTGGACCGGGAGAAATTGCGGCAGCATCCGGAACGCAGTTTCTGATCAGTGAATATCACGTAGATATCGTGATTAATTTTGGTGTAGTGGGTGGTCTTACGGAAGAGATGTCCAAAACAAAAGTCTGTATTGTGGAGAAAGTTGTTCACTATGATTTTGACACAAGTGCAGCAGACCATACAGAAGTGGGACGATATTCGCAGTATCCCGATATCTTTCTTCCAACGACGAAAGTGTTAAGTGATACAGCCAGAAAGATTCATCCGGAATTAGTGCCTGTAGTCTGTGCTTCGGGAGACAAATTTATTGCAGATCCCGAGCAGAAAATAAGAGTGCATGAAATGTTTAGTGCGGATATCTGTGAAATGGAGGCTGCGGGAATCGTGCTTACCTGTAATCGAAATCAGGTGCCATGCATGTTGGTAAAATGTGTGAGTGACGGAATTGAAGGCGGTTTTGAAGAATTTCAGGAGACAATGGATGCGGCAGCAGATCTGTGTCTGGAGGTAGTGGAGAAAATTGTTGCCGGAATGGAAATTAGTAAGAGGTGAGACATTGAAAATTAGAAAGAAAAAAGCAACTTTTGCAATAATTTTTATATCTATTTTTATAATCATTGGTATAGTTACTTTTTCCTATCTACGTTTAAAATCATCCAGGGAGTCGGCGGCAGTTTCCTGTATAGAGGAGGACATTAAAAAGGGCAGTGTTTCTGGAAAAAACAGAGAAAAGCTGGAATCTTATTTGTCAGAAGAAGGACAAGATGTGCCATATTACTTTATAAAAGGATATTTAGATTACCAGGACGCAGAATATGAGATGGCAATTGAAAATTTCAAATTGGCGGCAAAAAGTATGACAGATACGGACGATTCATTTTTAAAAATATATACTTATATTTTTTGGAATTACGCCCTGGAAGAAATGGGAGAGACTGAGGACTTAATTCAAAACAGTAAAATGGCTTTGACCTATATGGCACAGGATAAAGCGTATAAAAATGATATGTTTTTACATAGGGAAATCGCAGCATTTTTATTTAACAATGCTGCGCACATTGGGGAGAGCACGGAGCTTTTGACCGATTATCTAAACAACACAAGAGGTCTGAGTAATAAAGTAAAAGTTCAGTTAAACGGAAACATAGGTCAATTATACAGTTTGAATGAAAGGTACTCCGAAGCGTTGATGCATTATTTTGATGGTATTTATATCATTGATACAACATCAGATATTCCGGATGATAATTATTATAAGTGCAAATTTTTGACTTGCATTGGCGATATTAATTTTATGCTGGAAGAATATGAAAATGCAATTTCCTATTACAAAGATGCAATAAAAGTTACTCTGGATGATAAAAACAGGGAAGCTTCTGATAAGAGCCTTTCTGTTATCAATGGGGCTCATGCTTACATTAAGCTTGGACAATATGAGAAAGCGATTGTCTGGCTGCAGCAGTTAGACGAGTGGATTCCAAATCTTGAGGCGTATGCCAGAGATGATATTGAAATTTTGAAAAATGACATCTTGGCAAAAGCTGAGATTCACAATGAGCAGTTTGAAAAAGCAGAAGAATATCTTGAGAATGCAGCAGCGCTGCTTGAAAATGATGACGAAGAATTTTCAAGCAAAAAAGATGTATATGCCAATTTGACGTATGCGGAATTATATATGGCGCAAACCAGGTATGAAGAAGCACTGTCGTTGTATGAACAGCTCTTAAGTCAGTCTGCGGAAGAAGAACTTGGTCTTGAAGAAGTTATTTATCAGCAAATGTGTAAAATTTACCAGGAAAGAAATGATTTTGAGAACTATAAAAAATATAGTACCTTGTACAGTGATCAGATAATCAAAAATAATAAGAACTTTAGCAAGACTTATGTTTCTTCGATTCGAGAGGTGTATCAATATCAGCTGCTGGCAAAAAAAGAGGGACAATATCAAGTGGCTCTGCTGGTGAATATTACGGTGATCTTAGGGTTGCTCGTCATCGTGGTCTGGACTGTCAGATCCGGGATGAAATCAAGAAAAATGAGCTTTACAGATTCTATGACTGGCTTGTTTAACAGAAAATATTTAACGTACTATTTGGAGAAAAACAGAAAAAAATTATGGGAAAAACCGACTTCTGTTTTTATTATTGATATTGACTATTTTAAAAAGTATAACGATCATTACGGACATGTTCAAGGAGATTCTGCGATAAATGAGGTTGCCGATATACTGAGAAACAGTGTAAGAAAAAATGATACGGTTATTCGATACGGAGGCGAGGAAATGGTGATGTTCATTTCCGGGATCAGGCCTGATGCTGCTTTGAGAACAGCAGATGAGATTCAAAAGAAGCTTTCAGAAAAAAGTATAGAGCATAAATACTCAGATATATCAGACAAACTGACTGTCAGCATGGGGATTTATAATACAGAATATGCAGGGCAGGATATTTATAGTCTGATTGATAAGGCAGATATTGCGTTGTATCGCGCAAAAGAAAAAGGACGAAACAGATATGAAGTATATACAGAGGAATACTGATTGTTCGAAACGGATGATATATTATCGAAAACCATAGAAAAGGGAAAAGAAAAAAATGAATGGAAAAACAATGAGTATCAATCGAGAAGAAATACTTGCTTTGACAAGACGTATGACAGTAAAACGAACTTCCATGACCAGAATCGCAGGATGCTATGCAGACGCAGAAGGTTTTATTGACGGAACATTTAACGTGAATTTTCTGAAACTATCTCCTGCAGAACGTGAGAAAAATCTGGAGCTTGCGAAAACGGTTCCATTTGCACAGACCAATCAGAATCTGAAACGCTATGTATTTCCAGAATCTGAACAGGGAGGTATGCGTCAGCTGCTAATGGGAATCCGGGACTGTGGGTTAAAAAACGATGCACTGTTGGATGTGTTTTACGAGAAAGTGACAGAAGTGTATCAGACAGAACAGGAGTATGCTGTGTATTTGTTTCATGACCGGTATGACATTCCTGCAAAGGCGAAGGATAAGGAACGACTGGGAGAATCTGAGCAGATGTTTGAGTATCTGATCTGCGTGATCTCTCCGGTTACAGGAGATTATGAACCGGGAAAACCAGAATGTGGATTTTTATTTCCGGCCTTTTTTGATGGGGGAGCGGCATTGAATTGTGTGGATGTGTTTCAGGCAGATTCAGAACATCCGCATCAGGAATTACTGCAGATATTATTTTCCGAAAAATCTTGAAAAAAGGAGTTTTTTCAGTATAATCAAGCACATAGGTAAAAGCATTGAGAGATTTGAAAGGGGGATGACAGCCATGTTTATGTACAGCTGTGTTTGCGACCGACAAATGGGGAATGTCGGCTCTTTTCATGTGCAATCTCTGATAGAAAAAGCGCACCGATTACTCTGTGACAAGGAGGATCTGTGCGCTTTTTTTGTGCCAAATCTAATAAAATAATGAAGGAGAGAACACAATGAAAACAAAAAAATCATGGCAGTCAGTTCGGCACTTATGATTGGGACAACGACTGCTCTCACAGGATTTCCAGCGGTGGTACTGGCACAGGAGAATATGCAGGAAGCCGTGACGTCGGAACAAGAAGAAAAGTATACAAAAGTGTCTGTGAAGAATCCGGTGGCGGACAGCGAAGAACTTACAGGGGAAGGGCAAAACAACGGGCGTGCTCAGCATGCGTTTGACGGTAATGAGTCAACAGTGTGGCATACACTCTGGAGCCAGGATGGACAGAAAAAAATGCCGCATTGGATCAGTTACAGTCTGGATCAGGTGACCAAGATCGGAAGAATCGATTATCTGGGAAAACCGCTCAAAATGGTGTGGGAAACGGTGTTTTTAAGAATATAGATGTTTATTATACAACAGATCCGGGAGCAGATCCGGCCAGTGATACGGGATGGAAAAAAGCAGGGTCTTTTGAGAATATTACATATAGTCCATCTACTGGAACAGGCACCAATCGTGCAGCGACTTTTGAGTTTGACCCGGTAGAGGCGTTAAAGGTCAAAATTGTTGTCAGAGAAAGCTATTCGTCAGGTTCCGGGCAGGAGCCGGAGAACCAGTATGCAAATGCTCTGGAAATCACAACGTATGCGGTCAATGATGTTCCGGAGGATAAATTGGAGATTGGTGTAACGATTGATGATCAGTCATATACAGGGAAAAGCATACAGGAGATCGTAGATAAAAATAGTATCACGCCAAAGAATGTAGAGAGTCTGAGCATTACAAACGGAAATCTGGAATACAAGGATCTTGTCTGGCTGGGTGGTGTAACTGATCACAACGTCAAATTTCGAAATCTGAAAAGATTGACAGTTGATTTAGAACATACAAAAATGTATACAGAGACAGGAGAAGAAACAAAAGCATTGCCGGCATACGCATTTTCAGGGCTGAATAATCTGGAAGAAGTGAGGCTTTCGGGAGTGAAGGAACTGGGAAGCTTTTGTTTTCTGAATGCAGGGAACAGAAGCTCTCAGGGCTTGGAAGTGTTTGAAATTTCAAGTGTTACAAAGATTGCAAACCATGCATTTAATGGGGCGAAGTTCACGGTGAGAATGAAAACTTTGAGTTTGCCGAATGCTCAGATCATCGGAAACAGTGCTTTTGACAGCGGTGGAGCAAATTTTACATCAGTTGATTTGAGCGGTATTGTGGAATTAGGGGAAAATGCATTTAAAGAGTGTTCGTTTGAAGAGCTTGTTTTCCCAGAATCATTAAGATCCATCGGGCGTAATGCAACACCGATCAAGGAAGGAGCTTCTGTAACATTTTTGTCAGAAACAGCACCAGAGATGCCGACTATTACAGGGCACACTCCGTTTGGGGATACAGATGAGCTGAAGGAGAAAAATGCAGCAGTGACGGTTCCGGGAGCTGGTATCAGCAGTTATTATGGAGAAAAAGTTACGAATACGTCCGTCTTTGTAAAAGAAGATATCAACCCAATATTTAGAAATTGGAATATCAATGCAACAGGACATTGTCTTGTAAAATATATGGTAGATTCAAAGGAATCGTTTGCATTTGTGCCAGAGGGTGAGAAGATTGGAGAGGCAAGACTGCCGGAAGTAACGATTCCGGAAGGAAAGGTGTTTAAAGGCTGGTCAGAAAAAGAGGATGGCAGCGGGGAGCTTTTTACAAAAGACAGTAAAGTAGAAAAAAATATTACATTATATCCGGTATTTGAAGAAAAGAAAAATACACCGCCGGTTATTAATGTAGAGGATAAGGAGTTAACAGTTGGAGATACTTTCGATCCTTTGGAGGGGGTGACAGCTACAGATGAGGAAGATGGAGATATCAGCGGAAGTATTGAAGTGTTGAATAATGAAGTGGATACAACAAAAGTTGGTATCTATGAAGTGACGTATAAAGTAACAGACAGTCAGGGAGCAAGTACAACAAAGACGATTTATGTAACTGTAAATCCAAAACAGGAAGTGCTGAATGAAGTGCCGGTGATCGATGCATCCGACCGAGTATTGACAGAAGGAGACGCATTTGACGTATTGGAAGGGGTAACAGCTACAGATAAGGAAGACGGTAATCTGACAGATAAGATCCAAGTGCTGAAGAACACCGTGAATAAAGAGGAAGCAGGAACCTATGAAGTGACATATAAGGTAACAGACAGTCAAGGAGCAAGCACAATAAAGACGATCACAGTTACTGTGAGGGAAAAGAGTGCAGATAAGCCTGCGGAACCTCAGAAGCCGAACAAGCCGGCTGACACAAAGCCTGGAAAACCAAGTCAGCAGTCCGAATCGCCGAAGACAGCGGATATGTCTAATATTGGTTTGTTCGGATCTATGTTTGCAGGTTCGTCTGGATTACTGACAATGTTGCTGGGGAAAAGACGCAAAAAGAAATAAGTGGTTTATGAGATTTTAGATACAGTAGCAGGTGCAAAATCGGAAGTTGTGCAGAAGACAGTGCTCCGATCATGCCTATTTTGGTGTTGGAGAGGAGTGGAAAGAGGAAGACTTTGTGTATCACCTTTCAGATGCAGAGTGGAAGGAGTTTGAGAAAGAATTTGCGGATTTGATTAGATAAATCTGGAAAAGGACTTGAAATTCAATGAAGATCAAGTCCTTTTCTTTTTAAATCTGTTTTGTTGTCCACTTGCTGCAATCCCATACTGCGTGTACGACATCCTGGTAAAATTCCGGTTCATGGCAGATTAAAAGCACACTTCCACGATAATCAAGCAGTGCTTTTTTCAAGGAATCTTTTGCATCCACATCCAGATGGTTTGTCGGCTCGTCCAAAAGCAGGATATTGGTATCGCGATTCACCAGTTTACAGAGTCTTACTTTTGCCTGCTCTCCTCCGCTTAAGACGCGAACCTGGCTTTCAATGTGTTTTGTTGTAAGTCCGCATTTTGCCAGAGCAGAACGTACTTCATATTGTGTGAATGAAGGGAATTCCTGCCAGATTTCTTCAATACAGGTTGTTCGATTATCTCCTTTGACTTCCTGTTCAAAATATCCGATCTGCAAATTTTCTCCCAGTTCACAGGTGCCGGAAATCGCAGGAATCAGCCCGAGAATACTTTTCAACAATGTCGTCTTTCCGATTCCGTTGGCGCCGACCAGAGCAATTTTCTGCCCTCTTTCCATAGAAAGAGACAGTGGTTTTGACAATGGTTCATCGTATCCGATCACAAGATCTTTTGTCTCAAAAATATATCTTCCCGGAGTTCTTCCGTATCGGAATTTGAATTCCGGTTTCGGACGTTCTGCTGCAAGCTCGATCACGTCCATCTTGTCCAGTTTCTTTTGTCTGGACATTGCCATATTTCTCGTAGAAACACGCGCTTTATTTCTTGCTACAAAGTCTTTTAATTCGCTGATTTCCTGTTGCTGCCTTCTGTAGGCTGCCTCTAACTGTGCTTTTTTAACGGCATATACCTCTTCAAAATGATGATAATCTCCTACATAGCGGTTCAGCTCCTGATTTTCCATATGGTAGATAATATTGATCACATCGTTTAAGAACGGGATATCATGGGAAATTAAAATAAATGCATTTTCATAGTCGATGAGATACCGTTTCAGCCATGCGATATGTTCTTCGTCCAGGTAGTTGGTCGGCTCATCCAAAAGCAAAATATCGGGCTTTTCAAGCAGTAATTTTGCCAGAAGGACTTTGGTGCGCTGTCCGCCGCTTAGATCGGTTACGTCTCTTTCGAGACCGATATCCAGAAGTCCAAGTGCCTTTGCAACTTCTTCAACTTTGGCATCGATAATATAAAAATCGTGCAGAGTCAGAGTGTCCTGAATGGTTCCCAACTCCTCCATCATTGTATCCATTTCTTCCGGAGAGGCCTCTCCCAGGGAATCGCAGATTGCATTCATGCGTTCTTCCAGTTCAAACAAATATGAGAATGCGGACTTTAATCCATCTCGAATCGTCATTCCTTTTTCTAAGACCGTGTGCTGATCAAGGTATCCGACACGGACATTTTTTGCCCATTCAATCTTACCTTCATCCGGCATCAGTTTTCCGGTAACAATATTTAAAAAAGTGGATTTTCCTTCTCCGTTTGCGCCCACCAGTCCAATATGTTCTCCCTTGAGAAGGCGAAAGGATACATCTGCAAAAATGGCGCGATCTCCAAATCCATGTGTGAGATGCTCTACATTTAAAATACTCATGACATAACTCCTTTTTGGTCGTATTTCACTTATCAGAACCATTGTACAGGAAAGAGTTGTATTTGTCATCAAAATTCACCTTTTTGCAGATTTTCCATATTATGTACTGTAATTATATGAAAGGAAAGAACACACTATGCAAAATAATCGGTCTTATTCCAGAAACGAACGGTTTACCTGTCAACAGCAGCCTTATCGCAATATGCCGGTGCAGCGTCGACAGAATCCTTCTTCCTCCTGTGGTGAAGCAGTCTCGTCACCTTGTTCCTGCCGCATTCCCCGTGATCCACTGGAACATATGACTCTCGCGATGGCATATGTTCCCTGGCAGACATGGGAAGACACTTATGATGTTCATAAGGGATTAGAATGTGGAACAATCTTCCCTGTTTTAAACAAACCATTTTATGGAAAAGGGGGATGTAATCAATGACAGACCGTCCATGTAGAACAGAATTGTTAAATCATATCAACGCTGTCAGTTTCGCGGTGGATGAAGTGAAATTATATCTGGATACCCACCCGCAGGATCCGGATGCACTGGCTTATTTCGAAAAATACAGCCGGATGCGCAACCAGGCAATGAAAGAATATGCCATGAATTTCGGACCTTTGACGATTGATACAGCCACAGCATCCTGCAGTGAATACTGGAAATGGATCAATGAGCCGTGGCCGTGGCAGGAAGGAGGATGCTGATTATGTGGAATTATGAAAAACGATTGCAATATCCGGTAAAGATTACACAAACGAACCCACAGATTGCCAAAGTGATCATTTCACAATTTGGTGGCCCGGACGGGGAACTCGCTGCATCGATGCGGTATTTATCTCAGCGGTATACCATGCCATATAAAGAGGTGACCGCAACACTTACGGATATCGGCACGGAGGAACTGGCCCATATGGAAATGATTTGTGCCATTGTGCATCAGCTGACGAAAAATCTTTCTCCGGAAGAAATTGAGAGATCCGGGTTTGCTCCATACTATGTAGATCATACTCTGGCATTGTGGCCACAGGCTGCAAGCGGAGCACCGTGGACTGCAACCTATTTTCAGTCAAAAGGTGATCCGATTACAGATCTTCATGAAGACCTCGCTGCAGATGGTACGACTGCGCAAGAGCAACAATGCCGGAAACCCGCATAAACACTACATTTTTGTTAGGATAAGCCTTTTCCGGCTGCGTTTGTGTAAGGACAACTTGTAGTCAAAAATGATAGGACAAGCTGTTTTCAACTGAAATATTGTACCGTACAAACGGCGTTACTCATTCCCTTATGGGAAAAACGTAACGCCGTTTTTTCATGCCCGCAGGAAAGGAGGCACAGCCGGAATGTATTTCACAGAGGACGAACAACGGGCGTTTGAACTGCTCATGCAGCAGAAGCCGGGATTTGACCGCTATCAATCCGGTTGCGCCGGAAGTGATGAAGATTGCGGGACTTGCCGTTTTTACCGCCCGCATTGGAAATATGAGTTTTGCGTTTTCAAAGAGTGTCCCTACTGCCCCGGCAAAAGGACGCGAAAAACATCTGTCTGCATGGACAAATAGGCGGGTAAAAAGCCTTGCGCCATGCGGCTTTGCAGACGCAGAAAACGGCAAAGGCATATTGCAATACCTAAACCGCCGAAAACGGCTTTCTAATATTCCACGCAGACCGAGAAAGGAAGTGATGAAACATGGCAGTTTTCCGAGTGGAACGCAATACGGGATATACCGTAATGAGCAACCACCACTTGCGCAACAAGGAACTTTCCTTAAAGGCAAAAGGCTTGTTGTCGCAAATGTTGTCGTTGCCCGAAGATTGGGATTACACCCTAAAGGGCTTATCTCACATCAACCGCGAGAAGATCGACGCGATACGCGAAGCAGTCAAGGAACTTGAAAAGGCCGGGTATATCGTCCGCAGCAGGGAGCGCGACGAGAAAGGACGCTTGCGGGGCGCGGATTACATCATCTATGAGCAGCCACAGCCACCCGATCAGCAGCCACCCGGCGACGAACAGCCGCCTACATTGGATTTACCTACGTTGGAAAATCCAACATTGGAAAACCCTACGCAGGAAAAGCCTACGTTGGAAAATCCAACGCAATTAAATAAAGATATATCAAGTAAAGAACAATCAATTACAGATATATCAAGTACCCATTCCATTCCTATCCTTTCCCCTAACCCCTCTCCTTTGACGGGTACGGCAGAGCCGGAACGGAAAGGAACGGAAGCGAAAAGCCAAAGCGCAGTAGAGATTTATCGGGAAATCATCAAAGACAATATCGAATACGACCACCTCATTCAAAACTGCAACATTGACGCTGACCGTCTGAATGAAATTGTTGACCTCATGCTGGAAACTGTCTGCACAGCGCGGAAGTCAATCCGTATTGCCGGGGACGATTATCCCGCCGAGTTGGTGAAATCAAAGTTTTTGAAGCTGAACAGCAGTCATATTGAGTTTGTTTTGGACTGCATGAGGGAGAACACAACCAAAGTGCGCAATATCAAGCAGTATCTAAAAGCGGTGCTGTTCAATGCGCCGAGTACCATTGACAGCTACTATACCGCCCTTGTCAATCACGATCTTTACGGCGGCGAATGAGCATAGCCGCAGTTTACCGGGAAAGGAGTTGAGATACCTTGCAGGAGGAAGTAACCCAAAAAACGATTGCCCTGTATGTCAAAGTGGGAAAAGGCGCGGCGAAGCTGACCGAACAGGCGTTGCAGAAAGCAATCAAGAAGTTTTTGGAGCAGAAAGGCAAAGCCCCGCATGGGAAACAGACCATGCGGCAGCTTATGAAGCAAAACGCGGGCGTTTCCAACATTGAGATCACCGACAGCAATATCAAAGCCTTTGAGAGTACAGCGAAAAAGTACAACATAGATTTTTCGCTGAAAAAGGTTAAGGGCGAACAGACCCGTTACCTTGTGTTTTTCAAAGGCCGGGACGCAGACGTTATGACCGCCGCTTTTCAAGAGTTTTCCGCAAAGAAGCTGAACAGGGATAAAAAGCCCTCTATCCGCAAAGCCCTTGCAGCGGCAAAGGATAAGGCGAAGCAGCTTAACGCCGCCCGCGACAAGGTAAAGAAAATCGACAGGGGGCGCGAGATATGAAGCAGCTAAACTATAAAAAGCTGATACTTCCGAATATTCCCTATGTGTTCTTTATCTATCTCTTTGATAAAGTGGGACAGGCGGTGCGGCTTGCCCCCGGCGCAGATGTTTCCGCAAAGATACTGAACATCATGCAGGGATTTTCCGCAGCCTTTGAAAACGCCTTACCGAGCGTCCACCCGCTGGATTTGCTTGTGGGTATCGTCGGCGCGGCGGTTATCCGTCTGATTGTCTATGTCAAAGGGAAAAACGCAAAGAAATACCGCCGCGGTAGCGAGTATGGGAGTGCGCGTTGGGGCGGTACAGCCGATATTCAGCCCTACATAGACCCCGATTTTTCCAACAACATCATTTTGACGCAGACGGAACGGCTTACCATGAACAGCCGCCCGAAGCAGCCGAAGTACGCAAGAAATAAAAACGTCGTCGTGATCGGCGGCAGCGGCAGCGGAAAGACAAGGTTTTTCGTCAAGCCTAGTGCGCCCGTAAGGGCGGTATAAATCCTACCTTGAGCAAGTAGTAGGTAAAAGTA
>OATO01000278.1_pt1 | contig 20323 bp, 24 predicted proteins | sample 1495011 | NCBI WGS metagenome assembly OATO01 (sample SAMEA2579961, study PRJEB22360) | human gut metagenome | biome: human gut; feature: human-associated habitat; material: faeces | place: Denmark | collected 2008/2010 | reverse complement strand
TTTATGAAATTCGCAGTGTAGTTTTGTGCAATTTTTCAAATTTGCTCATTTATAGCAAGATTACTTGTATTTCAGCAATATGCTTTATAATGTTATCTGGGTGTTCGGCTAGACAAGAAAAAATGGAGAGGACAGAAACAAATCAATTAGAACAATCAAAAATAGAGAAAAAAGTGAGCGAGAGCAATGACGAAGAAATACTTGATTTAAGTGATGATTTTAGTGGTGTTAATGGCTGTGCAGTTTTATACAGTCCCTCAAAAAATAAGTATTCTTTGTACAATAAAGATATGGCAGAACAAGAAGTTTCCCCATATTCAACTTTTAAAATTATTTCTACGTTAATAGGGTTACACAACAATATTATCAAAGATGAAACTTCCACCTTGAACTATAATGGAACTCAATATCCAAATCCAGAATGGAACGAAAACTTGACTTTGCAAAAAGCATTTCAAACGTCTTGTATATGGTACTTTCATCAGATTATAAATAGTGTGGGGGAAGAAGAAGTCAAAAAAGAACTAAGTGAGTTGGAATATGGTAATTGTGATGTTTCAGCATGGGAAGGAAGTATGATAAATCCATACAAAGAATTGAATGGTTTTTGGCTGGGTTCATCTTTGAAAATATCTCCATATGAACAGGTAGAGGTTTTATCAAGAATTTTTGAAAGTAAAAGTTTCTATGATAGTCAGAATGTCGAAATATTAAAGAAAATTATGTTAATTGAAGATGAGCAAGGGAAAAAAGTATATGGAAAAACAGGTTCTGGTACAAATGGAGAAGCATGGTTTATAGGTTTTACCGAAAAGGGACAACAAAGAGAATATTTTGCTGTATATCTTGAAGATAGTTTGCAAAAAGAACGTGTTTCAAGTACTTTTGCTAAAGAAATTGCTCTAAAAATAATAGAGTAAAGACATTTTATATTTAGATGAAAGGGGCGTATAAATGGACACAATAGGTTCATCAACAAAGCTAATGTGGTTTTTTGTTTGCATTTATTCATACCCTATCCTATTATTGATTTTTTCGGTGGCTATATGGTCTTATAATAGGTTTAAACGATTGGCTTTTATATCGTATATTACTGGTACAATTTTGACTGTGTTTATTTTACTGATTGATATTAATAATTTGGTAGCAAAATTTATAAAAGGTAATTTCATGTATAATTCATACTTATGGAATTTGTTTTTTGCAATTTTGAGTGTTATATTTATCATTATTAGCATTGGTTTTCGTCAAAAAAGCAAAAAAATTAATATATTTTCTTAAACTATCCACCAAAAACATTGATTTTAAGGCATATTTAAGGGTTTTGAACTATTGAAATACTACTAATTTACTACTGCGGATTGAGCTTTGATATATGAGATTGACCCGAATATGCGGACTTATGACAAAACACATTAGTATTGAAACAAGAAAAAATTGAATAACTCATAGACTATGGAACGCCTAAAATGACGTTCCTTTTCTATTTCCAGCCGTTCTTATTGGACGGCTATTTTATTACCTAAAATGAAAGGAGTATTAGATTTATGAAAAAGATGTTAAAACGATTGTGTACGGGCTTCTTAGCTCTTGCAACTGTCGTTACTGCTTTACCAACTACACCCGTTCATGCTGAAAGCAAGCAATACTGCTGGTACTTCCTTAATCGCCAGAATAAGAAATTACAATCAATTTATCAAAAATAGAAAGAAACGAGGTAAAACAATATGGAAATGAAATATGTTGTGCCAGATATGGCACAGTCTTTTGGAACTCTTGAATTTGCAGGCGAAAGCGACCATGTTTTTGACAGAGATAAAGATAACCGCAGATTTTTCGCAAGAAGAAGTTACAACCTTTATTCAGATGTGCAGAGAGGGGAAAATGTTGTGGTAGAAATTCCCGTGCAGGCTGGCGAAAAGCATTTCAAGTATGAGCAGAAAGTAAAACTTGTCAATCCGAAGTTATACGGCAGAGGTTACGCAATCGGGGATATGGGACATACCGATTATGTGTTGCTTGCTGATGATATTGTAGCAGTTGAAGAAAAGTAAAGGAGTGAAGAATTTATGAGATTATCAAACGGTTTTGTTATTGACAAAGAGAAAACATTTGGAGAATTAAAATTTACAGCGGTGCGTGATGTGTTCTTACAGAATGAGGACGGGACACCGAGTACCCAGCTTAAAAAGCGTATCTATGATTTGAAGTGCAGTCTGCATGGTGGAATTATCCCCGTATCTGTACCGCCAGAAGTACCGTTAAGGGAATTTCCGTACAATGCAGTTGTGGAGCTTGTCAATCCAGTAGCCGATACGGTATCAAGAAAGACCTATACGGGTGCAGATGTGGACTGGTATGTAAGGGCAGAGGATATTGTGTTAAAGAATAAAGGAAACCAGAACGCAGGCAATCCACAGAACCATGTACCGCAGGGACAGTCAAAAAAATAGGCTTGCTAACTAGATTTTTATTGTAGCGGATATAGAGACCTGTTATAATGTGGATATAAAAATTTGTATTCATATCAAGGAGGAACGCCCATGAAAAAAATATCTTTATTGTTACTTCTGGTTGTATCTTTTTCATTAGTCTTATCTGGCTGTATTGTAACAGATAATGGTAATGATTATGAAAGAAAGGAGTTCAAGAGTAAGGAAACGATTAGTAAAGTTGTCGTATCTGCTGAGAGTGCAGATGTTTTGTTTCAAATTTCTGATAATAAAGAAGTATCCGTAAAATATCCAGAGTCGTCAACTAAACAAGTGTACGATATTTCTGCTTCAAATGGAGTATTAGAAATAAAAAAAATAAGAAGTACCGTGGGGGTTGATGATAGTTCTCTTGTTATTTCCTTACCAGACAAAGAGTATGAAGAAATTTCTGTAAATACGACGAATGGAGATATTATTTTCGAGAATGTATCCTCTATGGTGTATCAGTGTGATACAGAAAATGGAGATATAAAAGGTACAATTTTAGGAAACATAGCAGATTATTCATGTACTGTATCAGTTAAAAATGGAGATAGCACAATAGATAGCAATGATATTAACAGCACAAAAATACTTGAATTTAATGTGAAAAATGGTGATGTAAAAGTTGAATTTGCACAATAAATTCTAACTATAGTTTCTATACAAAGCAGTTAGTCTTAGGATTGACTGCTTTTTTCGTACCCAGAAAGGAGTGATTGATTTATGCGCAAGATTTTTAACAAAGGACACCGTATCAGAGCCAGCGACAAGCACCTTGTCTACCACTTTTCCATAGGGACGCTTCTGTTTGTATTCGTGGTGGTTCTCCTGCTATTGAATATCAAACAGCTCATGCGTACCGATTGGGAGTATTTCAGCTTGTTAGAGAACGGCTTGACGCTTTCCCCTTACAACTTTATAACCATACTGATAGCGACTGGTGTTTGTGCATTGGTCGCTTTTCTGTATTACCGCTTCTGTTATGACAATTTCAAGAAGCTCCTGCACCGTCAAAAGCTGGCAAGAATGATACTGGAAAATAAGTGGTATGAAGCCGATACCGTACAAGACAGCGGTTTTTTTACTGACCTGCAAAGCAGATCAAGGGAAAAAATCGTCTGGTTTCCAAAGATTTACTATCAAATGGAAAAAGGCTTGCTTCATATCCGCTGTGAAATTACACTGGGGAAATATCAAGACCAGCTTTTACGGTTAGAGGATAAATTGGAAAGTGGCTTGTATTGTGAGCTAACCGACAAGACCCTGCATGACGGCTATATCGAATATACCCTGCTTTATGATATGATAGCGAACCGCATTACCATTGATGAAGTACGGGCAGAAAACGGTTGTCTTAGGCTGATGAAAAATCTTGTCTGGGAATATGACGCACTCCCTCACGCCCTTATCGCTGGTGGGACTGGTGGCGGTAAAACTTATTTTCTGCTGACACTTATTGAAGCTCTACTGCATACAAACGCTGTTCTTTACATTTTAGACCCAAAGAATGCTGACCTTGCGGACTTGGGGACAGTCATGGGAAATGTGTATCACACCAAAGAAGAAATGATAGATTGCGTCAATGCCTTTTATGAGGGCATGGTACAGCGAAGCGAGGAAATGAAGCAACACCCGAACTATAAGACGGGCGAAAACTACGCCTATCTGGGACTGCCACCCTGCTTTCTTATCTTTGATGAATATGTGGCGTTTTTTGAAATGCTGGGAACGAAAGAAAGCGTGGGCTTACTTAGCCAGTTAAAGAAAATCGTTATGTTAGGACGACAAGCAGGTTATTTCCTTATCGTTGCCTGCCAGCGTCCAGACGCAAAGTATTTCTCGGACGGTATCAGAGATAACTTCAATTTCCGTGTGGGGCTTGGTCGTATCAGCGAATTAGGCTACGGTATGCTGTTCGGTTCAGATGTGAAAAAGCAGTTTTTCCAGAAGCGTATCAAGGGGCGTGGCTACTGTGATGTGGGAACAAGCGTTATCAGTGAGTTTTACACGCCTTTAGTCCCGAAAGGACATGATTTTTTGCAGACTATCGGCTCTCTTGCACAAGCAAGGCAGGACGGGACGGCGACGTGCGAAGCGAAAGGCGACGGCACGGACTAGCCGTTGCTGGTGTGGCGTAAGCCACGCCAGCAGGTAAAACCCCTCGGTATCTAACAGAGGGGTACGTTTGCAAATAGACAATAGACAAAAAACATAGGAAACATAAGGCTTCTGGCATGATTTCCTAGCAAAAATCGGTTGTGAAGTCGCCTTAAAAAACTTCACACTTGACAGATTGGGGGTATGGTTCTGAATGAAGAACAATGGATAAAAGAATTACGGGAGAAACGGGTTGCTTACGGTATCTCGCAAGGCAGGCTGGCGGTGGCTTCTGGTATCACAAGGGAATATCTCAACAAGATAGAAAGCGGAAAAATGAAGCCGTCAAAGGAACTTCTGGAAACTTTGCATAAAGAACTGGCAAGGTTCAATCCAGAAGCACCGCTTACTATGCTGTTTGATTATGTGAAAATTCGTTTTCCCACGCTGGATATACAGCACATCATCAAAGACATATTAAAACTGAATATCAATTATATGCTCCATGAAGATTACGGACATTACAGCTATACGGAGCATTATTCTTTAGGGGACATCTTTATCTATACGTCGGCTGACGAAGAAAAAGGTGTCCTTTTAGAGTTAAAGGGGCGTGGTTGCAGGCAGTTTGAAAGTTACCTGCTGGCACAACAAAGAAGCTGGTATGACTTTCTCATGGACGCACTCGTAGACGGTGGTGTGATGAAGCGTATCGACCTAGCTATCAACGATCATACGGGCATTTTGGATATTCCAGAGCTTGCGGAAAAATGCAGGAAACGGGAATATATCGGAAAGTCCAGAAGCTACAAATATTACCAGTCGGGCGAGCTTATCAAGCACAGAGAGGACGAAAAAGAATATATGGGACACACCCTCTATCTTGGTTCGCTGAAATCAGATGTGTATTTCTGTATTTATGAAAAGGACTATGAGCAGTACGTCAAGTTAGGGACACCGCTTGATGAAGCGGACATAATCAACCGTTTTGAAATACGGCTTCGCAATGAACGTGCCTATTATGCAGTGCGGGATTTACTGACCTATTATGACGCTGAACAGACCGCCTTTTCTATTATCAACCAGTATGTGCGGTTTGTTGATGAAGAACCAGACAAGCGAAAAAACGACTGGAAACTCAATGACCGCTGGGCGTGGTTTATCGGGGATAATCGGCAAAGTCTGAAACTGACGACAAAGCCAGAGCCTTATACCTTAGACCGTACATTGCGTTGGGTGCAACGGCAGGTAGCACCGACCTTGAAAATGCTGAAAAAGATTGATAAGGGAAACGGTACAGACTACATGGAAACAATCGAACAGCAGGCAAAGCTCACAGAAAAGCATGAAATGATAATCAAACAGCAGACGACCCCTGCAAAAGATTTAGTGGAAAGTTAGGAGTGATGAAAAATGTGGGAATTAGGAAAAGACTTACTGCTGGTATCACTTGGAACGGGTATCGGTGTGGTTCTGATGTGCATTTTGACTGTCGGCAAAGAAGCCGACAGATACATGGAAGAAATCAAAGAAAGAGAGGACAAATAATATGAATTTCGGACAAAATTTATACACATGGTTTTTAAGCAACGCCCAAAGCTTAGTGCTTATGGCGATTGTGGTTATCGGTATCTACTTAGGGTTCAAACGTGAGTTTTCAAAGCTCATCGGTTTCTTGGTAGTTGCCCTTGTTGCCGTTGGTTTAGTATTCAATGCTGGCGGTGTAAAAGATGTACTGTTAGAGCTGTTCAATAAGATTATCGGTGCATAAAATTATATTGTGGTGCTGATATGGGAATGATATAATATATGCAACGATAATGAAAATTTGAGGTGTTAATAATGGCAAGAATAAATAAAATATTTTTTGTATTTGCTACATTTTTAATGGTATTTAACTTGATTGGTTGTTCATCAAAAAATACGGAAAACAATGATGATTTAACAACAACTTCAAATATGAAATTGATATATGAAGAAACAATTTCCCCAAATAAAGAATTTGTCGAAAAAGAAGATATTGTTAATTATACTGTAGAAGTATATCAAGACAAGGATAATGCGATTCTGGTTAATTCAAAATCTAATTCTGAATTTTTCAAACCATTACAATATGAGCTTGAACTTGATACAAGTATCACAAAAGAAGATATTGATATAGAATGGACGACACTAATGGGAAATCCTATTTCAACAAAGGACGACCAGTTAGGTATAGCCTATGTATCTATTTCAGAAAATGGAGAACTTGTTAGCAAAAGAAAAATCAGTTTTATCAATGGTGCCATTGAGATTATAGAAGATACATTAAATAAAGAATAGTTATCGTGTGAAAGGTGTACTTTTAGAACTGTTCAATAAGATTATTCCTACACACAAAGCAGTTAGTCTTAGGATTGACTGCTTTTTTCTTGCCAAAATTTCAGATTGGAGTGATGAAATGGTATCTGTTAGAGCTGTTCAATAAGATTATCGGTGCATAAAATTTTATTGTGGTGCTGATATGCGAATGTTATAATGTGGATATGAAACACAGTATCTAGGAGTGATGAAATGAAATATATAATGCTTCATGGTTTGGGACAATCTTCTGAAAGTTGGAGTGATACCGTAAAAGTATTCAATGATGATTTTGAAGTTTTATGTCCTAATTTATCAGATTGGTTTTCTGGGAAAACACCATGTTATGATACATTGTATCGGACATTGGAAACATACAGTGAACAGTTTGAAGAACCGCTAAATATTTGCGGACTTTCTTTAGGTGGTATTCTTGCTATGCAGTATGCGATAGAACACCCAGAAAAAATGAACTCATTAGTGTTAATAGGCACACAATATGAAATGCCAAAGTATCTGTTAAAAATGCAAAATCTGATATTCCGTATTATGCCTTGTTCAGCATTTGAAAAAATGGGCTTTCAGAAAACAGATTTTATCAATCTATGCAAATCTATGACAGAACTTAATTTTAAACATGAACTGAAAAAAATATCATGTTCGGTACTTGTTGTCTGTGGCGATAAGGATAAGATAAATAAAAAAGCTTCTTTAGAATTGCAACAACAGATACAAAACTCAGAAATAGTTATTATAGAAAATGCAGGACATGAGGTAAATACAGATAACCCAACACTATTAGGGCAAAAGTTAAATGTATTTTTCAAACAATATGTCTGATAAACAATTTCATATCCATACACACAAAGCAGTTAGTCTTAGGATTGACTGCTTTTTTCTTACCTAAATTTCAGATTGGAGTGATGAAATGAACGATATTTTTAAGAACATGCAGACAAAAGTCGGCTGTGCTTATATTTCTGACCTGCCCTCTTACAAGCGTAGGGTGTGGCATGAAATGAAACGACTGAACCCTGCCGACTATGAAGAAAGACAGTTAGAAGATTTTTCAAAGTATGTGTTTGGTATGCCGTACCAGACCATAAAAGATGTAATGAAACAACAGAAAGGACGTGAGGAACAATGCAGGAAACAAGGGTGCTGGTGGAAACGAAAGGAACAACTGGCGAAGAAACAATATCATACTGGTTCGACCTGCCGATAGATGTTGCCGAGTTTGAAGAAAAGTTAGGTGTCGGTGCAGAAAGTCAAGATTACCGTATTATCGAAAAGGTACTGCCCTTTGCTGATGAAGTCCACGAACATACAAGCGTGTATCAGCTCAACGAATTAGATTTTATGTATCGCCAGCTACCAGCCGATATGCAAGAAGAATATGTATCACTACTTACGGTGTTTGAGAATTTAGAAGCACTTTATATTTGCAGAAACGTGATTACGGTTTATCCCGACTGCAAAAGCATGATTGATGTTGCAAGACAAAAGCTGATGAATGACCCGACATTTAAGCATTTATCCGAGGACTGTCAAGAATACTATTTTGACTTTGAAGCCTACGCTTCTCACTTGCAGGAACACGGCAAATTTTTAGTAACGGAACACGGTATCTTTGAACTGCCAGAGTAGGAAATGAGGTGGTGCTTATGATTGATGATATGGCGGTTTATATTGCTAATCTTGGCAAATACAATGAGGGCTATTTAGTCGGTGCTTGGTTCACATTTCCCATTGACGAGGAAGATGTGAAAGAAAAAATCGGATTGAATGAACAGTATGAGGAATATGCTATCCATGATACTGATAACTTCCCTATTGCGATTGGCGAGTATGTTTCCATTGAAGAACTCAATGAGATGTATGAAATGATAGAGGAACTTCCCGACTATATCGTAGAGTGTCTGGACGAATTTATCAGCCACTACGGGACGCTGGAAGAAGTCGTGGAAAATAAGGACGATATTTATTTTTATCCCGATTGCGAAACCATGACAGATGTGGCCTACTACTACATAGACGAATTGCAGGCACTTGGGGATATTCCACCCAGCTTACAGAACTATATTGACTATGAAGCCTACGGGAGAGATTTGGATATGGGCGGTTACTTCATTGAAACAAGCCGAGGTATGTGCGAGATACCATATTAACGCTGGAAGATCAGCAACAAGCATGGTTGCTACTGACAGCGTATTTCTCTTTTTGGGGACAGTCTGAAAATGGCTGTCCTTTTTCATTTAGAAACTTATGAAAGGAGCTGAAAGAACTTGAAAAAGATTAAAAGCTACACGGGTATCTGGAACGTGGAAAAAGTCTTGTATGCAATCAATGACTTTAACTTACCCTTTCCCGTTACCTTTACACAGATTACATGGTTTGTGATTACGGAATTTCTCATCATTTTGTTTGGGGATATTCCCCCACTTTCCATGATTGAGGGAGCATTTTTAAAATACTTCGGTATTCCCGCTCTACTCACTTGGTTCATGTCGCAGAAAACCTTTGACGGAAAGAAGCCGTACAGCTTTTTGAAATCACAGATAACCTATGCCCTGCGACCTAAAATCACTTATGCAGGAAAAGCCGTAAAACTGCATAAGCAGACATTGAATGAAACAATCACGGCAGTAAGGAGTGTGAACTATGTTCCCGATAAAATATATTGACAATAACCTTGTCTGGAATAAGGACAATGAGGTGTTCGCTTATTATGAATTGATACCGTACAACTATTCTTTCTTATCCGCAGAAGAAAAGTATATCGTGCATGACAGTTTCCGACAGCTTATCGCACAGTCCCGTGAGGGTAAAATTCATGCGTTGCAGATTGCCACGGAAAGCTCCATACGAAGTATGCAGGAGCAGTCAAAGAAACTGGTAACTGGAAAATTAAAGGAAGTTGCCTGCCAGAAGATAGACGAACAGACCGAAGCGTTAGTATCTATGATTGGGGACAATCAAGTGGACTACCGCTTTTTTCTTGGCTTTAAGCTCATGGTTACGGAAGAACAGCTCAATCTGAAGAACATCAAAAAATCGGCGTGGCTGACGTTCAAGGAATTTCTCCATGAAGTGAACCACACTCTGATGAATGATTTTGTTTCCATGCCGAATGATGAAATCAACCGTTACATGAAAATGGAAAAGTTACTGGAAAATAAAATCTCCCGTCGCTTTAAGGTGCGTCGCTTGGAAATCAATGATTTTGGGTATCTCATGGAACATCTTTACGGCAGGGACGGTATCGCCTATGAAGATTATGAGTACCAGCTACCAAAGAAGAACTTGCAGAAAGAAACGCTGATAAAATACTACGACCTTATCCGTCCGACAAGGTGTGTGATTGAGGAAAGCCAGCGATATTTGCGCTTGGAACATGAGGACAAGGAAAGCTATGTGTCCTACTTTACTGTCAATGCGATTGTCGGGGAGCTTGATTTTCCGTCGTCTGAAATCTTCTATTTCCAGCAACAGCAATTCACATTCCCCGTTGATACTTCTATGAATGTAGAAATCGTGGAAAACCGAAAAGCATTAACGACCGTCCGCAACAAGAAAAAGGAATTGAAAGACCTTGACAATCACGCTTATCAAGCAGGAAGTGAAACCAGCTCAAATGTGGTGGACGCATTAGACAGCGTGGACGAGCTGGAAACGGACTTAGACCAGACAAAAGAAAGTATGTATAAGTTAAGCTACGTGATACGGGTGTCTGCACCCGATCTTGACGAGCTGAAACGCCGTTGTGATGAAGTCAAGGACTTTTACGACGACCTCAATGTAAAGCTGGTGCGTCCTGCTGGGGATATGCTGGGGCTTCATTCCGAATTTTTACCTGCCAGCAAGCGATATATCAATGATTATGTGCAGTATGTAAAATCAGATTTTTTAGCTGGGCTTGGCTTTGGGGCGACCCAGCAGTTAGGGGAAAACACGGGTATCTATATGGGCTATTCCGTTGATACGGGAAGAAATGTGTACCTGCAACCGTCCCTTGCCAGTCAAGGTGTAAAAGGTACAGTTACCAACGCTTTAGCGTCTGCTTTTGTCGGTTCGCTTGGCGGTGGGAAATCGTTCTGTAACAATCTTCTGGTGTATTATTCGGTTCTCTTTGGGGGACAAGCGGTTATCTTAGACCCAAAATCCGAGCGTGGCAACTGGAAAGAAACGCTCCCAGAAATCGCCCATGAAATCAATATCGTAAATCTTACCAGCGACAAGGACAATGCAGGACTTCTTGACCCGTTTGTGATTATGAAGAATGTCAAAGACGCTGAAAGTCTGGCAATCGACATCTTAACATTCCTTACGGGTATTTCTTCAAGGGACGGAGAAAAATTCCCCGTACTTCGTAAGGCGGTGCGTTCTGTTACCCAGAGTGACAGTCGGGGCTTGCTTCATGTGATAGACGAGCTACGCCGTGAAGATACGCCAGTATCAAGAAATATCGCAGACCATATCGACAGCTTCACGGACTATGATTTTGCACACCTGCTGTTTTCAGACGGAACGGTAGAAAATGCAATCAGTCTGGATAACCAGCTTAACATCATTCAAGTAGCCGACCTTGTATTGCCAGATAAGGACACGACCTTTGAGGAATACACGACCATTGAATTATTGTCGGTGTCTATGCTGATTGTGATTAGTACCTTTGCATTAGATTTTATTCACAGCGACCGTTCTATCTTCAAAATTGTAGACCTTGACGAAGCGTGGGCGTTCTTAAATGTGGCACAAGGCGAAACACTTTCTAACAAGTTAGTTCGTGCTGGACGTGCTATGCAGGCAGGCGTTTATTTCGTTACCCAATCCTCTGGGGACGTATCAAAGGAAAGTCTGAAAAACAATATCGGCTTGAAGTTTGCATTTAGAAGTACGGACATTAACGAGATAAAGCAGACCTTAGAGTTTTTCGGTATTGACAAGGACGACGAGAACAACCAGAAACGTTTGCGTGATTTGGAGAACGGACAATGCTTATTGCAGGACTTATACGGACGTGTCGGCGTGGTGCAGATACACCCAGTCTTTGAAGAACTATTACACGCTTTTGATACCAGACCGCCCGTACAGAGAAATGAGGTGGAGTGATGAAAGAAAGGATAAACGGTGCGTTCACAAAAAAGAAGATGTTCCACGTTTTCAAAAGAACTCTGTTCGTGGTGGCACTCTCCCTTATCCTGCTTTCACTTCTGGGGACGGTGGCTCATGCGACGGGGCTTGTGGACGATACCATAAACGCAGAAAATCTTTATTCAAAATATCCCCTTTCCAACTACCAGCTTGATTTTTATGTGGATAATAGCTGGTCGTGGTTGCCGTGGAACTGGCTGGACGGGATTGGAAAATCGGTACAATATGGGCTTTACTGCATTACCAACTTTGTCTGGACTATTAGTTTATATTTAAGCAATGCCACGGGCTATGTGGTGCAGGAAGCCTATAAACTGGACTTCATCAACGATATGGCAGACAGTATCGGAAAGAGCATACAGACCCTTGCAGGTGTTACGGCAAACGGTTTTTCCAGCTCTGGCTTCTATGTTGGTTTCCTGCTTCTCATTATCTTAGTGGTGGGACTTTATGTTGCCTATACGGGACTTATCAAACGGGAAACCAGCAAGGCACTTCACGCCGTTATCAACTTTGTAGTGGTGTTCGTACTGTCCGCTTCGTTTATTGCTTACGCTCCCGATTACATTAAAAAGATAAATGAGTTTTCATCAGACATCAGTACCGCTTCACTTGACTTGGGAACAAAAATCATGCTCCCAAACTCTGACAGCGAGGGTAAGGACAGCGTGGACTTGATACGGGACAGCTTATTTTCCATTCAAGTGGAACAGCCGTGGCTACTCTTACAATTCGGGAACAGCAATGCAGAGGAAATCGGGACAGACCGTGTAGAAGCTCTCGTATCTGCAAGCCCAGAGGACGAGGACGGCAAGACCAGAGAGGAAGTCGTGAAAACAGAAATCGAGGATAACGACAACAACAATCTGACGATACCGCAGGTCGTAAACCGTTTAGGTATGGTGTTTTTCCTTTTGTTCTTTAACTTAGGTATCACGATATTTGTATTCTTGCTTACGGGCATGATGTTGTTTAGCCAGATACTTTTTATTATCTTTGCAATGTTTTTACCTATCAGCTTTCTACTCTCCATGATACCGAGCTATGAAAGTATGGCAAAGCAGGCAATCGTAAGGGTGTTTAATACCATAATGACACGGGCAGGGATAACGCTCATTGTAACGGTGGCGTTCAGCATTTCCAGTATGTTTTATAACATTTCCACGGACTATCCGTTCTTCATGGTGGCGTTCTTGCAGATAGTATGTTTTGCTGGTATCTATATGAAGCTGGGCGATTTAATGAGTATGTTCTCTTTGAACGCTAATGATAGTCAAAGCATGGGACGAAGAATTTTCCGCAGACCGTATCTGTTTATGCGACATAGGGCTAGGCGTATGGAACACCATATTGCAAGAGCTGTAAGTGCTGGCGGTATTTCGGGCGGTGTTGCTGGTGCGGTGGCTGGAAGTGCCGTTGCTGGCAAGAGGGCTGAAAGAAAAAATACAGCTTCTAAAGAAAATCGGGGCAATATCACTTCCAGCATGGGACAGCGTGCAGGCTCAAAGGTGGGTGCTGTCTTAGATACAAAAAATAAAGTGAAAGATAAGGCAAACGCTGTCAAAGAAAACATCAAAGATATGCCGACACAGACCGCTTATGCGGTATATTCCGCAAAGGAAAAGGCAAAGTCCAGCGTATCAGATTTCAAGCGTGGCATGGTGCAGGAACAGCAGTCCAGACAGACGGGACGATTGGAAAAGCAGGAACAGCGTAAGAAGAATATCGCTGACAAGCGTATGGAGCTTCAAAAGGCACAAGAAGCAAGGCAGGCACAGCGAGAGGTTGACGGATCAGCGACAACGGGAGCTACCCGTCCCCATGAGCGACCAGCCACAGCTTCAAAGCCGAGTGCGGAAAAAATGCAGGAAGTCAAACGTCCTGCCACAGCGACCACTTCAAAAGCAAGTGAGCCAGTCAAGACAACTGTTATCAAAGAGCGTCCGTTATCTTCTGGTGCTTCTGATAGGAAATCGCCCCAGCCTGCACAGCCAGTACATAGGCAAAATGTAGAAAAAGTGGTATCGCAGGAAACACGCCAGAATTACACCAAAGACCGCAGGGTAAAGGTTCAGCAGACCCAGAACGTCCAGAAGAACCAGCAGACCATAGAGAAAACCCGTAACCTTGTAACGAAGAAAGGACAGAAGAAAAAATGAAACTGAAACATATCGCTATCATTGGCAGTCTGTTTCCTATCCTCTTTTCTCTGGTGCTTTTCTTTGGTGTCTTGATTAGTGCGGACAGCGACGACGAGAACAGCAATTTTTCTTCTGGCATTACGGGTATGAATTTATCCGCAGAAGTCTTGAAACATCAGCCTATGGTAGAAAAATACGCCAGAGAATACGGTATCTCCGAGTATGTCAATGTATTGCTGGCTATTATTCAAGTAGAAAGTGGCGGTACGGCAGAAGATGTTATGCAGAGTTCGGAAAGTCTGGGACTACCGCCTAACTCTTTAGATACGGAAAGCTCAATCAAGCAGGGGTGTAAGTATTTTGCGTCCCTGCTTTCTTCCTGCAAAAATCAAGGTATCGACGACTTGAATGTAGCGATACAGTCCTATAACTATGGCGGTGGCTATGTGGGCTATGTGGCAGGAAAAGGAAAAAAGCACACCTTTAACCTTGCGGAAAATTTTGCCCGTGAGAAATCAGGTGGAAAGAAAGTAACCTACACCAACCCGATAGCCGTTGCGAAGAATGGGGGCTGGCGGTATGGCTATGGAAATATGTTCTATGTGGAATTAGTCAATCAATATCTGACCGTGGCACATTTTGATAATGCGACGGCACAAGCGATTATGAATGAAGCGTTGAAATATCAAGGCTGGAAGTATGTGTATGGTGGCAGTAACCCGAACACTTCCTTTGATTGTAGCGGACTTGTGCAATGGTGCTATGGAAAAGCTGGTATCTCCTTACCGAGAACAGCACAAGCACAATATGACGCTACCCAACATCTTCCACTCTCGCAGGCAAAGGCTGGGGACTTGGTATTTTTCCATTCCACTTATAACGCTGGAAGTTATGTAACACACGTCGGTATCTATGTAGGAAATAATCAGATGTACCATGCAGGCGACCCGATAGGATATGCAGACCTAAGTAGTAGTTACTGGCAACAGCACTTAATCGGTGCAGGACGAGTAAAACAATAGAAAGGACTTGAAAAATATGTTTAAGAAGAATAAGAAACAGACAGAAACTCTCAAAAAACCAAAAGAAAAAAAGGTGCGTACTGTTAAGGTAGGCACGCATAAGAAAACCGTGATTGCGTTGTGGGTGGTGCTTATCGCAAGCGTGAGCTTTGGAGTGCATAAGAATTTTACTGCTATCGACCAGCACACCACCCATGAAAAAGAAATCATTGAGCTTCGCTTGCAGGACACCAACGGGATTGAAAATTTCGTGAAGAACTTTGCGAAGTCCTATTACACATGGGATAACAGCAAAGAAGCTATCGAAGCAAGGACGCAGGCAATCAACGGTTATCTGACAAAGGAATTGCAGGACTTGAATGTTGATACAATCAAAACGGATATACCAACCAGCTCCACGGTTACAGATGTGATTGTATGGCATATCGAGCAGTCGGGAACGGACACTTTTTCTGCTACCTACGAAGTAGATCAGCAGATAAAAGAGGGAGAACAGACAAGCAATGTGAAAGCAACCTATACTGTAAAAGTCCATGTGGACGCTGACGGGGATATGGTAATCGTTCAGAACCCTACCCTTGCACCAGCAATCGAAAAATCAGACTATGAGCCTAAGACACCAGAAGCAGACGCAAGCGTGGACGCTGATACGGTAAATGACGCTACCGCTTTTCTGGAAACATTCTTTAAGCTGTACCCAACAGCGACGGAAAAAGAGCTTGCTTACTATGTATTGGGAAATGTGATTGAACCTATCGGCAGGGACTACCTTTATTCTGAACTGGTAAACCCTATCTTTATAAAGGACGGCGACAATGTGAAAGTCAAGGTTGCGGTAAAATTCATTGATAATCAGACAAAGTCTACGCAGGTATCGCAGTATGAGCTTGTGCTACATAAGGATAGTAACTGGAAGATTGTAGGATAAATGATATAGCGTGCATTTCTTATCAGATTTGCACGCTTTTACAAAACGACAAGAAAACTGTGCAAAAATATTGACTTGTAATGACCGAATGCTATAATATAAATGACAAGTGTACTTGGTATTATTTGAAAGGAGCGTTATATAATGGATAAAGAAAAAATACTATCACAAAACAAAAAAGAGAATCTATATCTTGATGAATACGAAAAACATATTAAACTTCAAGGGAAATCTTTTGGCTTAATGTTTGTTTTATTTATCTGCATTTTAATTCTTCTCATTAAAGCAGTTTGTAAAGAACCCTACTATGACATAATGACAATTATTGGGTCTGTGGCATTTGGCTCTATGGGTTATGAAGCACATATTTCAAAAAATAAATCCAAATTTGTTATTGCTTTATTCTTTCTTCTATTTATGGGGTATTACTTTTATAAATTTTTAATGATAGGTTTATAGAATGGACGAACATTTAATTTTGCGAAACAGATTAAAAACTGTACGAAAAGAAAAAAAATTATCACAAACAGAATTAGCTGAACTAGTCGGGGTTTCTCGGAATACAATTAGTTCTATTGAAACTGGACAATTCAATCCAACAGCAAAATTGGCATTAGTGCTTTGTATAGCTTTAGATAAAAAATTTGAAGAATTATTTTATTTTGATTAAAGGAGAGAACGATTATGGAATTAGAGGAATTGATTGTTGAAATAGTTATAGGATTGTTTTTACTTTTTATATCTTATCAAATAGGAATAAAAGAGAATATTACTTTATTACATGGTTATCATTATACACAACTTGACCCTAAAGATAAAAAGGTGTTTACAAAAAAAATAGGAATAGGCACTTTACTGGTTAGTATTGGTATTCTTGTTATGCCGATTATCAATTTAATCTCTCATTCTGAATTAGGCTATTACATAGGTCTTATTTTGATTGTTGTAGGAGTGTTTTATATCATATTCATCATTGTAAAATACAATGGAAAACTTATTAGCTTTAAAAAGTAGAATTGAGGTATGAATATGATAGGACTGAACAAAAGAGATATAAAAAAGGCATTGAAAGCTGGTGCAAAAGCTGGCGGTGTATCATTGGCTGATGTTCGGGCGGATATTGAAGCAACGATTGATGAATCTATGAACAGTAACGACCCAAAAGTGCAGGCAAATTTTAAAAAGTATTTTGGAAATAAACGCCCTACACCAGAGGAATACATTTATACCATTACGAAAAAGACAAAGGTAAAATTATAATAAAAGGGTCGTGGAAATGCTTCACAGAATTGTGATCTGCATTATCACGGCTCTTTTACTCTCTGTTTACTTTCAAAACTGTAAGTGTAATTGAATACTGCCCTTGCTATAATTTAATTGTATTCCAAAACAAATAAATGTGGCAGGAAGAAAGGAGCGATTTTTAATGGAACACATTTTAAATTTAGAGCAAGTAAAAAAATACTACGGGGGTAACTCTGGAAATATCACAAAGGCAGTAGACGGTATTTCTATGTATGTAGACAAGGGCGAATTTGTCGCAATAATGGGAGCTAGTGGTTCTGGAAAGACTACCCTATTAAACTGTATCTCTACGATTGATACTGTAACCAGCGGACACATTACAGTCAATAATCAAGATATTACCAAAATCAAGGATAAAGATTTTGCTGATTTCAGACGTGAAAATTTAGGGTTCATTTTTCAAGATTTCAACCTTTTAGATACTTTAACGATTGGAGAAAACATTTCTTTATCATTGGTTATCAACAAACAGAACCCTACTGATATTGAGAAAAGAGTTCATGCTATCGCCGATAAATTGGGTATTCGTGATATTTTATCGAAATTTCCTTATGAAGTTTCTGGCGGACAAAAACAGCGTTGTGCTTGTGCTAGAGCCTTAATCAATGAACCGAAACTGATTTTAGCTGATGAACCGACGGGAGCTTTGGACTCAAAAGCTTCCAGATTATTACTGGAAACAATGTCTGAAATCAACAAGAAAATGCAGGCTACTATTTTAATGGTAACACATGACCCGTTTAGTGCGTCTTTTTGTAAACGTATTTTGTTCTTGAAAGACGGTAAGCTATTCAATGAAATTTTCAGAGGGGAAAAAAGCAGAAAAGATTTCTTCAATGAAATACTGGATATATTAACCTTGCTCGGAGGTGAAGTGGGAAATGTTAGGTAAGTTAGCGTATAGAAATACAAAAAGAAATATTAAAGATTATTTGATTTATCTGATAACCGTTACTGCATCCTTTTCTCTTATATTTGCTTTTAATTTGGTGGCAAATTCTGATGAAATTGTAAAGTTATGTTCCAGTATGGATGCATTTAAGAATTCATTGTTCGCTGTAAATATTCTTATTATTTTTGTGATATGCTTTTTGATCAACTATACAACGAAATTTATGTTTGAAAAAAGAAGTAAAGAATTAGGAACATATATGCTTCTTGGCATTAAGAAAAAAGAAATTGCCCACTTAGTTGTAATTGAAAACATACTGTTGGGAATTTTAGCAATTGTATTAGCTATTCCTATTGGCTTTTTATTCAGCCAGTTTGTGTCGTTAGTAATTGTAAACTTACTGGGTATTCCAAAAACTCTCTTTATTTCTTTGAATTTTGTTTCTATTGGACTATTGATAATTTATTTTTTAACTATTTATGTTTTGGTTTTACTTAATCTATTAAGAAGAATAAGTAAAATGACGATACGTGATTTTCTTTACTTTGATAAACAAAATGAAAAGAAAATGTTCCGTGACAGTAAAAAAAGAAATGTCATTTTTGTTTTAAGTATTATTCTTGGTGTGATTTCTCTTTTTCTCTGGAATTCACGTTGTACTATGGATAATTTTAATAAGCAAGAAACACTCACCTGTTTGATGGTAAGCGTAATCATGTTGATTATCAGCATTTATGGTATATCTACAACTTGTGCAGATATGTTCTTGACTGTTTTGTTAAAGAATAAAAAAATGAAATATCAAAATGACAATCTGTTTGTAGCAAGAACATTTGCTTCTAAAGCAAGAACAATGAGCTTCACATTTGGTACATTGTCTATGTTGATTTTAACTTCACTGCTGGCTCTGAATTATTCTAGTATCAACAAAGCTTCGTATGATATCAGCGTGAATTTAAATGCACCATATGATATACAACTCTTTGATGATAAGCAGGTATTTGATGAATATATTCGAGTAATTGAAGAAGAATATACGATTGATAATACCATTGAGTACGACATTTATAAAGAGCCGAATCATCAGGTACAAAAATTCTTCCAATCAGAATATTATGATTTTGACCCAGTCTTGAAGTTAAGTGATTATAATAGGTTACTAGAATTAAGAAAGATGCCGTTGCTTTCTTTAAATGATAACGAATACTATATAGTTACAAATAGCAAGTTTGCATATGAGGTTGAAGATAACAAAGACATTGAAACCATAACAGTAGCAAATAAAAATTTGAAATTAAAAGGATATGACACTAAGTCTTATTGGAACTCTATAACTAATACTGGCAGATTTGTTGTTGTACTTCCAGATAAATATGTTCAAGGACTTGAAGTATCAGAAAATCATTTGATTATAGATACAAAAGAAGATACAGACGCAGAATTAGAAAATAAGATAAAAGAAGATATGCAACATCAATTAGTAAAGGTTGATGAAAATGGAGAAATAAATGATGAGTCGTATAGAGTAAACGTAAGAGGTGCAGAAATAGAACAACAAAAAGCAATGGTTGCAATAGTAGTCAGTCTGTTTATGTACATTGCATTTATTTTGATTTCCGCAGTAGGAACAATTTTGGCAGTTCAATCATTGAGCGACTCTACTAAATACAAATATCGCTACCTGACCTTGCGAAGATTAGGAATAAATGATAAGTCGCTATTTAAGACAATCAGAAAACAATTATTGATATTATTTTGTGTCCCTGCAATATCAGCAATATTGTGTTCTTTTGTGATGATGTCGTCATTGAATAATGTGTATCAACAAATTTTGGGAGATAAACACCTTTATCTAATGTACTTTGGCTTGAATTTAATTATCTTCTTCCTAATTTATAGTATTTACTGGATAGCGACGTATATCGGTTTCAAACGAAATATCAATGAGGAGAGTTAGATTTTTCTAG
>OATO01000274.1_pt1 | contig 20485 bp, 17 predicted proteins | sample 1495011 | NCBI WGS metagenome assembly OATO01 (sample SAMEA2579961, study PRJEB22360) | human gut metagenome | biome: human gut; feature: human-associated habitat; material: faeces | place: Denmark | collected 2008/2010 | reverse complement strand
GAGGCGCCCGCCGCCGAGCAGGCTACTGCCGCCGAGACCGTCGCACCCGCGCCCGAGGCCGCGCCCGCAGCCACCGAGGCCGCATCGGAGCCCAATGACCACCTGGCCGCCATGATGCGCCGCAGCGCCCGCCGCGAGGAAGCCTACGTGCCCACCTCGCAGCTCCGCCGCTTCACCCTGCCCGATTCGGCACCCATCATGCGCCGCGTCATGGGCTTTCTGTCCGACCAGGCTCGCGCGCTCATCCACGCCGGCGTGTCGCGCGACCGCATCTGCATCGATCCCGGTCCTGGCTTTGGCAAGACGGCCAACGAGGACATCGTCATCCAGCGCGAGACTGCCAAGATGGCGTCACTGGGCTATCCGCTCATGTGCGCTGTATCGCGCAAGCGCTTTGTGGGCGCCGTCTCGGGCGTGACCGAGGCCGCCGAGCGCGATGCCGCTACGTTTGGCGTGTGCCTGGGCGCCATCCAGGCCGGTGCCAACATCGTGCGCGTGCACGACGCCGCGGGTTTTGCGCAGTTCCTGAACGGCTACTGGGCGGTTGCCAAGCCGCAGCCGCGCCGCGCGTTTGTGGCCGTGGGCTCTAACCTGGGGCATCGCTGCGACAATATCCGCGCCGCACGCGACATGATCGCCGAGATTCCACTCACCTGCGTGTCCAACTCCTCCAAGATCTACGAGAGCGAGCCGGCCTACGAGACACGCCAGGACGCGTTTGCCAACGCCGTCATCGAGATCAAGACCGAGTTGGCGCCGTTGGTGCTGCTCGACGAGCTCATGAAGATCGAGGCCGAGCTGGGCCGCGACCGTTCCAAAAAGGCCAAGGCCAACGGTCCGCGCACCATCGACCTGGATCTGCTGTGGATGGACGGCGAGACCCACGGCGGCAAAAAGCTGCGCCTGCCGCATCCGCTGATCGGCGAGCGCGACTTTGTGCTGGTGCCGCTCGAGGATCTGATGCACGATCCGGCGCGGTTCTTCCGCTACAACGGCGTCGAGGTCAAGGAGCCCGAGGACCGCGTGGGCCATATCGTGGGCGAATTGGGGCGCATGTAGATGATCGAGATGAATGCTGTTGCCGCTGGTACCGAGCTCGACGCGGCGCGTGACGCGGGCCGCGAGGGCGTGTCCGCGGGCTGGTGCGCGTGGAGCGCGGGCGATGCTTCGCTGACGTTTTCGCTGGTTGTGCGCCCCGATGTGAATATGCACGCCTTCCACGGCCTGCCGTTTGTGGCGGCGATGGGCATGATGGACGCGCTCGTGGGCACGGCGTCGACGCCGGGCCTGGGCCTTGCCGGCAAGGTGGGTATCCAGTGGCCGAGCGATATCGTGTGCGGTGCGCCTGCGTTTGAGACGTCGCTCGCGCGTGTTGCCGTGAACGGCGGTGCCGGTGCTGCGGGCATGTTCGGTGCCGTGACGGTGGATATTGAGCGTTCGGCGCTGGGCGAGCTTGGTGTGGACGTGGCTGACGAAGCGCTGGTCGAGGAGTTGGCCGCCGCCGTGCTGACCCGTGTGGACACCTGGGCGGTTGTTGCCAACACGCCGCAGGGCGCTGCCGGTCCGCTGGCCCCCGTGTTGGGCGAGTACTTCGACATGGTGCCGCTGCTGGGCCGCCAAGTTGCGGCGGTGTCGCCCAACGGCTTGCCGCTTGCGGTCGGTGTGTTTGCGGGCCTGGACATCTGGGGTCGCGCGACCATTAAGACCGATGCCGGCGAGCAGGAGTTTCCGCCCGAGGCCGTACGAATTCGCGGGCTGTAGCGCGGGGCGTTCGCGCCCAAAGATAGACATGACAACAAGACCCTCCTCGGCCTGTGCCGGGGAGGGTTTCGCCTATCTGGGGAATGGGTTGCCAGCGCCCTATTCCTCAAAACTGAAAAATTTTCGTTTTTGAGGAATAGGATTAAGGCAGCTCGGTCTTTCGCGAGGTATATTCGCTATAGAGCCTATTCCTCAAAACTGAAAATTTTTCAATTTTGAGGAATAGCGATAAAAGACCGCGAGGAGGCCCCAATGAAACTCATCAATAGAACGTCATATATGGACACGTTGACGAGCCTTATTGGCGTGCCGGACATCAAGGTCATCACGGGCATCCGTCGTAGCGGTAAATCAAAATTGCTCGAGGCCCTCCGCGATTACGTGGAGGCAAATCTGTCCAATTCGAATGTCATCCATATCAACTACAACCTCGATGAGTTCGAGAATCTGCTCGAGTATCACGCGCTGCTCGCCTATGTAAAAGAGCATCGAGTGTCCGGCAAACAAAACTTTCTGCTTATCGATGAAGTTCAGATGTGCGACGGTTTTGAGCGTGCGATCAACAGCCTCCACGCATCCGAGCAGTACGACATATTCATTACCGGATCGAATGCCTTTTTGCTGTCGAGCGATCTGTCGACGCTCTTTACGGGGCGTACGTTTGAGATCGAGGTTTTCCCATTCTCGTTTGAGGAGTATCGACTCTATGGCGACGAGGGCGAGGTCGACCGCGACTTCGATGAGTACGCGAGAACCGGCGGTATGTCCGGCTCCTACCCTTATCCACTGCAGGAGCAGCGTTATCAATATCTCTCCAATGTCTTCAAAACGCTCATCGTGAGAGATATCGTGCAGCGGCATAACGTGAGAAACGAATCGGCGCTGCTGCGCATTGCCGATTACATGATGGACAACGTATCCAACATAACGTCGGCACGTAACATTACGGATATTTTGAACGCGGATGGGCTAAAGATTACGAACAAGACGGTCGGCACGTACATGGGGTACCTGTGCGATGCGTTTGCCTTCTATAAAGTTCGTCGGTACGACATTCGCGGCAAAAAACACCTTAAGAGCGGCGAGAAATATTACCTGGCAGACCACGCGTTCAAATACGCACTGCTCGGTACACGTGATATGGATTGGGGACGCGTATACGAGAACATGGTGGCCATCGAGCTGCTGCGCCGCGGATACGAGGTATACGTCGGTGTGCTCTATAAAAAGGAAATTGACTTTATAGCAATCAAGCGAAGCGAGAAGCTCTACATTCAGGTGAGCGACGACATCAGCTCGGATAAGACATTTGAACGCGAGATTTCGCCACTGCTGAGCATTGGCGACGCGTACCCCAAGATGATTCTCGCCCGAACGCATCACGAGGCCACGGACCGCAATGGGGTGCAGATCGTGGACCTGGCGAGGTGGCTATGCGGCGAGGCGTAGCAGAAAGCCTATTCCTCAAAACTGATAAATTTTCGATTTTGAGGAATAGGACCGATGCGTTGCCTAGTTCGCCGCTCGCGTTCGTGCTCGACTTAAGCCCCTGCTCTATCCCAGCTCCTGCATACGGCGGTAGATTTCGCAGATACCCTTGATGGTGAGCTGTCCGTCGACCACGTCGAAGGCATCGGTCGAATCGGCGACGATGCCGGCGAGACCGCCCGTGGCGATAACGGTGGCGTCCTCACGACCCAGCTCGCGCTTCATGCGTGCGACCAGGCCCTCGGCCATGGCGGCGGCGCCCACCACGGCACCGACCTTGATGCACTCCTCGGTATCGCGGCCGATGGCGTGTTCGGGCGCCTCGAGCGGAACGCTGGCGAGCTTGGCGGCTCGGGCGGCGAGCGCGTCCATCGAAATGCGGATGCCCGGCGCAATCGCTCCACCAATGTAATAACCGTCCTCATCGATGACGTCGATATTGGTCGCGGTGCCAAAGTCCACCACGATCGCCGGCGCGCCGTAGAAAGCTTCGGCTGCGACGGCGTTAGCGACGCGGTCGGCGCCCACGGCTTGGGGTCGCGCCGCGCGCAGCTTGGTCACCGCGGCCGTCTGTGGCCCGATGACGATGGCATCCGCCGCAATGCGGTCGGCCACGGCGTGCCATTCGCGCGAGAGCTGCGGCACCACGCCCGCAAAGGCGATCGCGTCGACCGCGTCGAGCGAAAGGCCGTACATCTTAAAGAAACCCATCAGGCGCACATGGATCTCGTCGGCGGTATAAGAGCGGTCGGTGGGCATGCGCCACGACTGCACCAGCTCGTCTCCGTCAAACAGGCCCATGGCCGTCTGCGTGTTTCCCATATCGATAGCGAGCAGCATGTCTACTCCCGGTGTCGGCGTAAAAGGACGCGCACCATTGTATACGCGCCGCCGACGGCGCTCGGCTGCGATTCGTTTACGGTGATAGTGGCTGAGGGGTTCAAATATGAAGGAATTATGCTCCACGAGATTTTCCTTGCCGTTTACCGAACTCCCGCGTAATATTCTTTCTTGCGCACATGAGGCGCCCAGACATTGCGGGGTGGAGCAGTCTGGTAGCTCGCCGGGCTCATAACCCGGAGGTCGTAGGTTCAAATCCTGCCCCCGCGACCATAAATTTCAGCCCTGAACTGGTAAAACGGTTCAGGGCTTTTTCGTTGCCTTGGGGCAAAAATGCCCAAAGTAATCTGTATGGTAATATGTATGAGCGAAAAAAGCCTTAGACCCTGCGTTTCGCCAGGCTATCTCTGAGCGCTCGGAGCACCTCAACCGCAACGGGCAACTCGTCAATCTCGAATGAATCAAGAATCTCTTGCACCTCGGCGGAAAGCTTCGCCTTGTCGGGTTTTGGGGCGTCATTGAGCAAAGCGTCGGTGCCTACCGACAGCTCCTCTGCAATCTTTGCGAGCACGGGCAGGCTCAGCTTGGTGTTGCCCGTTTCGATGTGGCTCATGTGCGTTACAGATATTCCAACTTTTTGTGCGAGCGCCTCCTGCGATAGTCCGCAGGCTTTGCGGTAGCGCCTGATGCGCTGTCCTATGTCGAAGTATTTCATTTTAACCGCCCGTCAAAATCAAGTTGCCTTGAATCGTATGGGCGATTGTTCAGAATTATAATAAACTGCAAGGGCTGTTATATGCTTATGCAGTTAATGTATGGAGCCGCATTCGAAAGAATGCGGCGGGAGTATCGAGGAACCCACAACAGGAGGTACAAGAATGAGAATTAAAGGTCTTGCCCTATCGGCAATAGTGGCGGCATCGCTGCTCGCCCTCCCCCTTACGGGGTGCAGCGGAAGTAATGAGCCCGCCCAATCGGACGAACCCATCACCGCTTCGCAGGCGTTCAGTTCGGAATGCCTGTGGTTCCACTCAAACGGCGAGCCAAAGAAAGACGGAATGGTGCACACTGCCTACGCCTTCGACGGTGCTGGCAACGTCACCGTGTACGACACAGACATGTCATACGGAGATTTGAACGGGAAATCCAACGAGGAGATAATCAAGCTCGCCCAGCAGCAGAATCGCGAGAATAAGATTGCTGAGCTGGAAAACGACATCAAGGTACTCAGGCAGGACAATGACGAGCTGCAGGCCGACCTTGATGACATGAACGAGGAGAAGGGGGATTACGCAAGCGACCCTGATACCCTTGGCGTCATCGAGAGCGACATCAGCGAGGCTCAGTCCCGCATCTCGGACAACAACGCCAAGATTGACGAGGACAACACCAAGCTCGACAAGCTCAACTCAGGGAGCTATGTGGAAGAAGCGCAGCCCTTCTCGCTCAGCATCGAGACCGACGACACCGGCAACAACGCCGTCTCCGAGACCCTGACGGTCGGCGACGACTCCATCGAGTTCTCCAAGCGAGACATGAGCTGGACGGTATACGACCTCTACTTCCTGGGATACGACGGCCTGTACACCGCCGTCGAGCAGGGTCACCACGGATTCATCCTCGACACCCCAGGCACCGAGGGCGTGGAGGTAGATTAACCACATATGCAAGTTGTGACCGAAATTGCTTGCAAAGAAACAACGAGAAAGGAGGAAGAAGACAATGGATAAACTTTCCCAGTGGGCGCGCTCTCATAAGCCCCAAGTCGCAGCGATAGCCGCTGCGATCGTTGTTGCGATCGTTGTTGCGATAGCCGTGGCAAGTGGAGCGTTCGCAACGTCCGAGCAACAACCAGAACAGCAGGAGTCAAGAACCGTCGATGTGACCCTCAACGTCACGGCCGACAACGGCTGGGACGAGAACTCCACGCCCGCCATTGCCCATATCGAGGGCAACGATGTGGACTTCTACCACGCGGTGACCCCCGATGCCGAGGGCAACAAGGGCACTTCCACGGTCGCACTCGCCGAGGGCGACTACACCGTGAGCTTCGTCAGCCCCGTCAACTCCGACGGTTCCGCCTTCGACATCTACAACACGGGTGCTCCCGTCGACATCACCGTCGACGCCGACGCGAAGACTGCGCCTGCGGTCAACTGCCCCATGGCGCAGATTCCCGCCGACAAGGTCACCGACGAGATGCTCGCGAACATCGTCGACAAGACCAAGGACGCCATCAAGAAGGGCGACGAGACCCTGAAGGGCGACGCCGGCACGGGCATCCTCGACAAGCTCGACGGCAACGTCGCCAAGAACCCGAACGCGAGCGACAAGACCAAGCAGGAGGCGACCGACGCCGACAAGGACGTCGATGTCAACGACAAGCCCGCACAGACGACCCCGTCTGCCAAGAATGACGGCAATAAGACTGACAACGGCAACGCAGACAACGGTTCCAATACTTCCGGCGGGTCTTCGAGCGGTTCTTCGAACCAGCCTTCCGCACCGGCGCACAGCCACAGCTGGAAGGACCACATCGCGACCAAGCAGGTCTGGATTCCGAACATCGTAACCGTGACCGACTACACAGACCAGCAGGTACCTGTCGGCACGCGATATATCTTCGCAGAGGACGGTTTCGCAACCACAGACTCAAGCGTGGCTAAAGCACATGCCGTTGAACTCATTAAGCAGGGTTACTTCGGTAACTATCGCATGGAAACCGTCTACGAGACACAGCGCGTCCCTGCCGGCTCCCACGAAGAAGACCACGGTCGATACGAGACACAGACCTATGTGGACTACCAGTATTGCGACTGCGGAGCGACCCGCTAACGCATACGACGACAAGGTCGAGCTGAAGGACGTCGCAGCGAACTCGCTGGACAAGGCGTTATTGAAATACGCCCCCGACGTGCCTGACGGCATCGTCCATCTCTACGGGCACACCCACGGGAAATCGCCCTCCCTCAAGTCGCGTGCAGGTGTCCGTTTCCCGAGCAAGGGGAGCACCCATACAACGGGTGCTCCCCTTGTTTTTTGCCCAGATGCTCCGGAATACCGCGAAACAGGATCAGCAACAGCGCACCGACTTTTGAAGGGCTTTTCGGGGTCTTCCGGTGGGCTGTTCTGAGACCTTTTCGCGCCCCTGTCCGAACAGAGCCCCTGCGAAGGTCTTTCGGAGGTCTTTCGCTGGGCTTTGGATGGGCATGTGTGAAAGACGCCTGCGGCGTCGGGTGCCTCTGAAACGAAGATAAGGAGGTACACGATGGACAAGGAGCGTCTTGAACCCAACGGCCCCCAGGAGGAGGCCATGTGGAGGGCACAGGTGCTCAGGCGCACCGCCCGCATCTGCTCGGCGAAGGCCAAGGAGCTTGAGCGCATGGCGAAGGTGGACGGGAACACCCCCGTGCGCGACAGCGGCACCCTGAAGGACGTGCTCAAGCGCATCGACAACGTGATGGAGTGGCGGTTCGTGAACGCTCTGGGCGAGGTCGTCCTCGACGGGGACATCCTCGCCCAGAGCATCGACTGCGAGACCCTGCGCACCATGCGCTGCTGCGTGGCGGAATACCTCAAGCGAACCGAGGGGCGGGAAGCGGAAGGGAAAAGCGATGAGTGACTACGGCATCAAGACCTACGCCGACCTCGCCGAGACGTGCGGGAACATGGTACTCGCAAACGAGATGGCAAAACGCCCGCTTGAGCTTGTGAGCGGAGACTGGGCACCGTGGGAGGAGATTTTCCAGTGGTACATCATACAGGACCCGTCGTTTGTCATGGAGCACACGGGCGAGCCGGTGTTCTACGACGAGGAGCTTGACCTGTACGTCCTTGGGGTAAATCATCTAGGCACAGCTTGGCAGCTCGTGCCCGCTCCGATAATCTACGACTGAAAAGACGCCGAAGGGCGCAGCGAAAACAATCGCTGCGCCCTTTATTTTTTGCTCCGCGCACACTCAAGACGCACTTTCTACACGTCGTCACTTTACGCCTGAACTTGTAGAAAAACTCCGAGAAGATTGCCCCGTTTATGGGGCTTTTCGAAGCGCTTTCTACAATTGTCGCAATCTTCGACAAATCCAACCCCTGAAAACTAACGTATTTTCTACAGCGCTTCGCGCCATATATCAGGAGAAACTTCCCCATCCCTCTCCGCGTTACGCTCCGAGGGACAAAAGGGGAAAAGGGCATAAGGGGGACTGACGCAGCGTGCGCTGCGGTCGGCATAGCCGACAGTCCCCCTCGATGCGACCTCAGGGTCGCAAACGCTGCGAGCGCAAGGCACTCGCCGATGCCGTCTCAGGACGTACGCCAGCGGGCTTGGGTGCCGGCGGAGCGCCACATGAAAAGGGACGGAGGCGAAAAGCCGTCCGTCCCTATCGAAACAGTGGATGCCGCCGTGATCGAAGCGACTGCCCCTGCGGTGCGGGGCAGATCGCTTCGCTTTCGCGGCGGTCCGCATCATGAGGCTCAGCGGGCTGCGGGTTGACTTACGGCTCGCCTTGTGGGACGTCTCGCACCAGCCCCTCGTATCGCTCCTTTATGCTGGCGGGCATGCACGCGCGGTCGGGGTTGATGCCGCGAAAGGCTCTGTCCATCCACTCGGTCACTTCGTACTCCAAGATGAGCGGTTCGGACCAGCCCATCTTTGAGGGGGCGCGGACGGGGTTTTGGGTGGAGCTCCATCCAATGCCGTGCTGGGGCAGGAGCGCCTTGACCTCCTTGACGAAGACCTGCTTGGACTGAACCCTTCCCGAGGGGTTGTTGCGCCGCGACCAGTGACGGTACAGGTCGTGGAGGAACTGCCAGGGGAGCAAATCCCAAGCGACTTGCGGCAGGATGTCGTCGAGGAACTGGCGCACGGGGTCGTTCACCTCGCGATACTCGGCAAGGAGCCTGCGCGTCGCCCCGGGCGCGTCAAGCTCGTAGTAATCGGTCTTTGCGAGGATGCGGTGGAGTACGTATTCGAGGACTTCGGGTCGGTTCAGGTAGTCGCCCTTGATGTACTTGCGCTCGCAGCCCTCGAAGCGCTTCTCGAAGGGAATCACCAGAAGGCGGCGGTACAGAGACTCCGACTTGTCGCGAAGCTTCGGCAGCGAGTTGATGCACTGAATCATGAAGCCCCGGAACTTCACCGAGCGCGGGTCTTTGAACTTGCGGTTCATCAAGAACGGGTCTCCCGTGATGATGGACTTGAGCGCCGCCGCATCGTCCAGGTAGGTGCCCGTGTCGTTCTCGTCGGTGATGATGGCGGAGACGCGCGTGAGGGATTCGAGCTTGAAGTCGTCCCCGAACGCCTTGATGGGGATGGACGCCCACGCCCCCTTGCCGCAGAGGTTGCGGGCGAGGGTGCAAAACGTCCCCTTGCCGTTGTTGCCGAGGGTCGAGTACAGCCACGCGCTCTTGTTCCAGTCGACGTTGGGGCGCACGACCGCACCGAGAACCTGCCAAAGAAGCTCCACGACCTCGGGGTCGTCGGAAAGCTCGTCCATCCACGTCACCACGTCCCAGTCGGTGCCGTCCTCGTTGTTGCGGATGACGGGATTGGGGGCGTCTTCTACGAAGTCCGTCCCGATTTTGGAGGTGAACACCAGCTCGGGGTCGAAGTCCATGAGAATCTTGTTGCCATAGTCGTACAGGCCGTTGTTCACGGCGACGAGGTCGGGGTTGGTGCAGGGGGACACCACCTCGCACACCGCGCGCAAGATCGCAACGACCTCATCGACGTTGCGTTTGCTGATCGTTGCGTCATAGCGGCGGATAAGTCGCGTGAGGTTGTCGCTTCTGGTGTCGTAGACGCCCTTGGCGTCCCCCTCCGACTGGTACACGCCCACGTCGTAGTTTCCGTCCCCCTCGTCTGCCGCCCAGCAGATGAGCTTGGCATGGTGGACCTCCTTGATGGCAAGCGCAATCTGGAGGGGCAGAAGCTCCTTGAGCTTCCTGAGGCGCTCGCCAGGCGGTTTCTGGTCGGGGTAGGCGTCCTTCGGCTTTGCGCCGATAGGGGCATTGGGGTCACGAGGGCCGAGGTTGTACTCCTGAATGGCGTTGTTGGTGGCTTGGAGCAGCTCATTCTCAATGGTTTCTGGAGACGGGTCGCTGTCCACATCGACGCCCCCAAGATAGTCTTCGGTCACGGTTCTTATAAGCTCGTTATACGTCTGTCCCATGGCTTCTCCTCCGTATCTTTCGCGGTGTTTTTTAGAATGTTTTACCGTGACATTCGGTGACTGAGAAGACCTCGTTTTCTGCAAAAGCGCAGGTAGAAGGGCTTTCTGTTCGTAAATGAGCGGAAAGTCGGTGTGCTGTTTTCGTGAAGCGAGGACGCCGCGGCGGAGAAGGTGGCGCACGGCAGGTCTGGCAGGTGCGCGGCAGGGGCCGGCGCGGCGACTTCCTGCCGCCCTTCCTTCTGCGGCGATGGGGGCTGAGAGGGCGCTGGCAGTCCTGGCAGCCTAAATAGTACATGGACACAGGTAAAACCGTCCCCTGCCTTTTCGTGTACGTCTTCTTCCACCGCTACCCGTTTTGCGGTGGCGGGAGGGGCTGCCAGGGTTGCCAGTCCCGCCTTGCGAGCCTGCGGGCGGGGGTTTGGGGTGGCAGTTCGGGTCTGAAAAGCCCTGCCGCAAGACTGCCGCGAGGCCGCAACGGCGTCGCCCCGATCATGCAACGACGGGATGAGGCGCGTGCGAGCGTGCGTTGCAAGTGCGGGGCTTGCCCTGCCGCTTATGGTGACTTTATGGAACTGTTTTCCGAAAAACGCGGCGTGAAAACGGGCGCGTCTCTCTCGTTGCCCTCGGCATCGGTCTTCCCGGACGATGTGCCTAAAAACAAGCGACATTTTCCCCGTTTGGCAAGAATGGCACGGCGGGGTAAGATGTCATCAGGCCGTTTGAGGCCTCGTGCTCTGGCGCCTCCGTCTCCTCGAAGCGCTAACCACTGGATGCAGGTGGCGTCTCCCATGACGCCTTAAGAGGCTGCCTCGGGGAAACAGAGCCTCCCCACGCCATGTCCGATGCACCAAACCCCTGCTCGGGCTGGGCAAGGCCAAAAGACCGCTGCAGGTCGGCTCGCGGGACGCGCGAATTGGGTTTCGCCGATTCCCGCATGTCAGGAAGCGCGGGTGTGCGTATCGCATCCGATGGGAGCGCCTTCTGGCCAGGATGCACGCCGCTATTGCGGCTGTGCCTGTTGCCAGGAGGCAGTCATGGCTACAAACGAAACCGATTCCATTTTTCTCATCGACTCAAAAGAGGCCGCATTCGTGCTGGGCATCAGCTCTCGTACGCTCGCGAACTGGCGCTGCAAGGGTCGAGGGCCTGCGTACATTCGCCTGGGCAAGAAGCGCTCCCCTGTGATGTATCGCCTGAGCGACGTGCAGGACTGGATTGTCGAACATCAGGTAAAGGCGAGCGGAGATGCTCGCCGATAGGCGACGCAAAGGAAGGGAGGTAAAACATGTCCCGCGTCGCCCTTGAGCTTGGAGAGACAAGCATTGACCGCGCAAAGATTGCGCCGACGCCCGACGGCGGCTATCGCATGCAGTGGAGCATGCGCTTGCTGAACGGGCGTCTCATCAAGAAGACGACCAAGGGGAAGTGCACCAAAGGCGAACTGCGCCGCCGCGCTCATGCCCAAGCTGAGGAAATTCTCGCAACAGGCGGGGGCAGCACTCCTTGGAAGGGCTCGTCGAGCATGCGCGACTATATCCGCAAAGAGGTAATCCCCGGAATCGAGCGCACCGATGATTCCATCTTGCGACCCCGAACACGGGACAAATACTGCCACGTGCTCAATCTCGCGGCGGAGGCGTTTGGGGGCTTTCGCATCGCGGACGCGGTTCGCCCGCGCAACCTCGAAGGCATCTTGGATGGGATGGCAAGGCGCCACGGCACCTCTACCGCCAAGCATTGCCAAAAGACGGTGAGCAAATATGTTCTTGAGCCTTTGGTGCGCGACGAGGTAATCGCCCACAACCCCCTCAAGAGCTTCAGGCCGCGCCTGCCTGAGTGTCGCATGACAAACAAGGCTCCGGGCGGACAGGCGCTCACGCCGGGGGAGCGCGGGCGCGTGCTCGAATACCTGCTTGCGATTGACCCTAATGATGTAAATCCGCCGAAAAGAGGGCACTATACCGTTGAGGATGTGCGCAATCTGCGCCGCGCTGTCGTTGAGATCACGTTGCTGCAGGCAGTGACGGGGCTTCGCATCAACGAGGCGAGACTGCTCAGCCGCGCGAACGTTGAGGACAAGGACGGCTTGCTTAGTGTTACCGTGACGACCGAGGTGTCAAAGACCCATCGCGGGCGTACCATCCCCATCCTTGACGAGCGCGTTGCCGAGCGCATGAGGGCGCGGCTGGAAAGAGCGGGGGCCGAACCAGGCGCGCTGCTGTTCCCCGCCCCCGCGGCTCCTGGCAGCGCGTGGGACATCAACAACGCGCAGCATGCCATTAAGAAGCTCTATCACGAGTTGGCAGACGCCTTGGGCATACCCCTTCTCGATAAGGTCTCGACCCATGTCTGGCGCGCGACCATCAACACCGAGTGGATGCAGAAAGGCGTTCCCGATTTGATTCGCTCGGCGTATTTCGGGCACAGCCCCGAGGTGAATCGCAGCTACTATACGGATACGACCAACGTCTCCGTTTTGGTGGACATGCTCCGTACGACCTAGGGGTTCGAGGTAATCTGTATGGTAATATGTATGAGCGTGATTTTACGTGATTTTACGTGATACCGAGTGACACTGTTTTGGTCGAAAAATAGGGTTTGAGCTGGGATGATACAACGTGTGACCTCGGGAAACTAAAATTTGAAAAGGGTGCCCGGAGGTCGTAGGTTCAAATCCTGCCCCCGCGACCAAGAACTTGCAGCTCGTCGGCCTAGCCGGCGAGCTTTTTTGTTATCCCGGGACCGTGTTTTCGGTCCAATTCTCGGCCTCTCAATCAAAGATCTCGATCTGTAACATCTAGACCCGATTTGGACGGCTAGGTGTTACAGATCGAGATATACCGGTGGGTTGGGTCGTGTTTGTCTAAATCTGTAACACGAGGGACGGTTTTTGCCGAGTTGTTGTTACAGATTGAGATTTTCTAGCAGGCGGGTTTGGTTTGTCTCGATCTGTAACAGTAAGACCCGGTTTTGCCGCGTAACTGTTACAGATTGAGATAAACCGACGGGCCGCCCCGCCCATCCCCATCCACCTGCCGCTACCTGCTGTCCGCCGATTTCCGTTGCGCTGCTGTATTCCCATGCCATATCCTCTAGATAACTACGCGGCATCATCGCCGCCGCGCCTACAAGAGAGGAATGTCCATGACCACACCTGCATCCAAGCTGCTCCAGCCCATTACGGTTGGCCCCCTTGAGCTCAAGAACCGCATTATGTTTCCGCCGCTGACCACCGGCTACGAGGAGCGTGACGGTTCCATCGGCGAGCGCAGCCTGGCTTTTTACGAGCGCTTGGCCCGTGGCGGCGTGAGCTACATCGTCATCGGCGACGTCGCTCCCGTCATGACCGCAAGCCCCACGCCCAAGCTGGCAACCGACGCCCAGATCCCCACGTTTAAGGCGCTGGCCGATGCCGTCCACAAGCACGGCGCCAAGGTCGCGCTGCAGCTGTTCCACCCCGAGTACGATGTGCCCGGTGTCGGCCGCATGGTCATGGGTTCCATGGCCGCCGCCAAGGCCGCGCAGGAGGCCAAGGCCGCCGGCGACGAGGAGACCTTTGCCGCCAAGATGGCCGAGTCCAACGAGATCCGCAACCAGGCCTACGCCAAGCTGCATCACGACATGCAGCACTTTGTGAACGAGGCGAGCGTAGAGCAGCTCACCCAGATCAAGGAGGCCATCGCTGCCTCGGCCGCTCGCGCGCAGCAGGCCGGCATCGACGCCATCGAGGTCCACGGCGACCGCTTGGTGGGTTCGCTGTGCTCGGCTATCCTCAACCAGCGCACCGACGAGTACGGTGGTTCGTTCGAGAATCGCGTTCGCTATGCGCTGGAGGTCGTCGCTGCCATTAAGGAAGCCGCGCCGCAGCTGATGGTGGAGTACAAGCTCCCCGTGATCATGGAGAACCCCGACGGCACGCCGCGCGGCAAGGGCGGCCTGCTACCCGACGAGGCCTGCGAGTTCGCCAAGCTGCTCGAGGGCGCGGGCATCGATATGATCCAGGTCGCACAGGCCAACCACACCGGCAACATGGGCGACACCATTCCGCCCATGGGCGCCATGCCCTACAACTGGACGCTGCCCGTGGCCGAGCGCGTCAAGGCCCTGGTCTCCGTGCCGGTGGCAACCGTGGGCCGCGTGGTTTCGGTCGAGGCCGGCGAGAAGATTCTGGAAGACGGCGCCGCCGACATCATCGCCTATGGCCGCTCGCTCATGTGCGACCCCGACATTGCGCTGAAGGCCGCCACGGGTGAGCCCATCCGCGAGTGCCTCAACTGCAACAAGGGTTGCGTCGATGCGATTCAAAACCGCAAGTACATTTCGTGCGTGCTCAATGCCGAGAACGGCGACGAGGCGACCATCGCCATCAAGCCGGGCGAGGGCGACAAGAAGATCGCCGTGGTGGGCGGCGGCATCGCCGGTCTGGAGGCCGCGCGCGTGGCGGCCAGGCGCGGCTACGACGTGACCGTCTACGAGGCGAGCGATCATCTGGGCGGCCAGATTGTGCTGGCGGCCGCGCCTCCGCGCAAGGACGAGATCATGCGCTCGGTCGAGTACTACGAGAAGATTCTGCCCGGCCTGGGCGTGAAGGTCGAGCTCAACCATGCCGCTACCGCTGAGGACCTCAACGCCGCCGACGCTGCGATTGTGGCCGTGGGCGCACACGACGTGGTCATCCCCGTTCCGGGTGCCGATTCGGAGAAGGTCGTCTCGAGCTGGGACGTGCTGGCCGGCAAGGTGGAGCTCAGCGGCCGCGTCGCCGTCATTGGCGGCGGCCTGGTGGGCACCGAGACTGCCGAGTACCTGCTGCAGCACGGCTGCGAGGTGGCGATCGTGGAGATGCTCGACAAGATTGCCGCGGGCGAGTCCGAGACCATTCTGCCGCTGATTATGAGCGACTTTGCAGAGCACAACGTGGAGCAGCATGTTAAGACCCGCCTGACCGCCATTGCCGACGAGGGCGTGGAGGCTGTTCGCACCACCGAGGACGGCGCCGAGGAGCCGGTGAAGATCGCCTGCGATTACGTGGTGATGGCCGTGGGCTCCAAGGCCAACGCGTTTGACCTGGATGGCGTGACGGTGCCCGTGACCTGCGTGGGCGACTGCTCGGGTGAGCGCACCGCCGACATTGCGAGTGCCATTCGCACGGCGTATCACGCGGCCAACGAGCTGTAGTTGAACATCGCGGCCAGGCGGGGCGGTAGCACGGATCCGTCTCGCCCGGCTGTGTCCCGTCGGGTGTCAACCGGTGCGGGGCCTGCAAGCGCAGCAGGTCCCGCCCTTTTTGTTTTGCTCCGATGAATGGCAATGCGCGGTAATCATGAGGAGTGAGGACGTCTACTGCCTTGCAGATCACTCAAAAATATTGGGGGAGGGGTTAATAACTATATCCTCTATACCAAAGGACATAAAGAGATGCCAATTTTGTTGACAAGCGAATGACGATTAGCTGCGAGTCAGCTACCGGCGTAAATAATCGATAAAGAAATGTCGTAATTTGGTGCCAAATGCCCAGATAACGCCGCGTCTATTTTAATTAACTGCTTTGAGCAAACAGTAAAATGCTACTATCTAACTTGCACGTAAGAAAGCAGATTAACGGCTAAGGCTAAGAAGTGGCAGGTATGTCGGAAGCAACTAGGACTCGCACGCATGCGCCCGAGGTTAGGCAGCGCGCCGTCGAGATCCTCCAAGAGGGGGTCGGTCATCGCGCTCTCGCCGCGGAGCTTGGCATTCCCCAGGCCACGGCTCGTCAGTGGGCCCGCGCGTATGCCGTGGGCGGTGCCGACGCCGTTCTCAACGCCGGTTCGCATCATCATACCTATTCGTACGACGTCAAGCTCGCTGTGGTTAAGGACCGTCTGGAAAACGGCTTGACGGTTCGCGAGGCCATGATCAAGCACAAGATTCCCAGCGAGTCTTCGGTCAAGGCTTGGTGCCGTCAGTACCGCGAGAGCGGTGAGGCCGCACTGGTCGATAAGCCGCGCGGTCGCAAGCCGCGCGTTAAAAAGGCAGAATAGCAAACGGGATGGTGCGCCCACAGGGGCGCATTTTTCTTGCCGCCTCTCTGCTCCAAAGCGGACGTGCCCTTACTCCGTACGCCTAAAACTCCCCAGTTGACCGAAAACCCGCTGCCGCTACTCATCAATTGAGCTATAACGTTAAACAATTGCAGCGTTTTTGCATGGGGGAGTGATGGTATGACGCTACTGTATTTCCTTACCCTGTTTCCGCTGGTACCGGCGCTGGGCATGCTGCTCGCGCGCGGTGACCGCGCCCGCGATGCGGTGGGGCTCATAGGTTCCGGCATTATTATGGCGGTGACAGTTGTAGTCGCCGTCATGTTTTTTGGCACGGGCCCGCAGAGCTTTGAGGTTGCCCCCGGCACCTCACATGTGCTCTCGATCATCAGCTCCGTCATCGACGTCATCCTGTGCGCCGTCATCCTGTACAACGCGTACAAATATAGGAACGCGCTCACCACGGTGCTCGGCATAGTCCAGCTGGTGGGTTCGCTCGCCTTTGCAGCCATGACGTTGCCCGCGGCCGAAGCCGTCACGGCAACGCCGCTCTACCTGGACTACATGAGCGTGATCATGGTGCTCGCCGTCGGCATCGTCGGCAGCCTAATCTGCGTGTATGCCTTGGGTTATATGAAGGACTTCCAGGCCCATGACGAGCACGAGGCCGCGCTGCGCGGGCAGACCGCGCCCGACCGTCGCCCGCAGTTCCTGGCGCTCATGTTCCTGTTCCTCTCGGCCATGTTCGTTATCGTGACGAGCGACAACCTTGAGTGGCTGTTCTGCGGCTGGGAAATCACCACCGTGTGCTCGTTCCTTATGATTGGCTACACGCGCACGCCCGAGGCCATTAAAAACGCCTTTACCCAGATCATCCTCAACATGCTGGGTGGCATCGCGTTTTTGGCCGGGCTCATGTACCTGCACGTTAACGGCATGCCGCTGACCATCTCGGGCATGATTGAGCTTTCCGGTGCCGGAACCGCGCAGTCCGCGCTACTGGTGATGCCGGTCGTCCTGCTGTCGCTCGCCGCACTCACCAAGGCCGCGCAGATGCCGTTCCATACCTGGCTGCTCGGTGCCATGGTTGCCCCCACGCCCACGAGCGCCCTGCTGCACTCGTCAACCATGGTCAAAGCCGGCGTGTTCCTGATGGTCAAGCTGAGCCCGCTCTATGCCATCTATCCCGTGACTGGCTTTATGGTCACGAGTGTGGGTGCCATCACGTTTTTGCTCGCTGCCCTCATGGCCATCTCGCAGAGCAACGCCAAACGCGTGCTCGCGTACTCCACCATTTCCAACTTGGGCCTCATCAGTGCCTGCCTGGGTGTCGGCGCGCCCGAGGCCGTGTGGGCCGCCATCTTCCTGATCCTGTTCCACACGGTGGCAAAGTCGCTGCTGTTCCTGTGCGTGGGCACGGCCGAGCATCATATCGGCAGCCGCAATATCGAGGACATGGACGGTATGTTCAGCCGCATGCCGCACCTGACGCGCCTGATGATGCTGGGCATCATGGGTATGTTCGTCGCGCCGTTTGGCATGCTCGTGTCCAAGTGGGGCGCCCTGGTGGCGTTCGCGCAGACCGGCAACGTGCTCATGATCATGGTGCTTGCCTTTGGCTCGGCCGCGACGTTTTACTTCTGGGGCAAGTGGCTTGCCAAGCTTTCGGGCGTCGACCCGACGGCTCAAAACGTTGAGGTCAATGTCCATAAGACCGAATGGATGGCGCTCAACACCATCGCCGCGCTGCTGATTCTGTGCTGCGTGGCGTTCCCGGTTATCTCGAGCGGTCTGGTGTCGCCTTACTTGGCCATGGTGTTTGGCCGCGTGCCGTACGTTATCGGCAAGGACGCCATGTATCTGATGGTGGTTATCGTGGCGTTTATCGCCGTGGTGCTGCTGACATCGTTCCGCGTGAGCAATAAGCCGCACGTCAACGTGTACCTTTCGGGCGTGGGAACCGACAAATACCGCCATTTCCGCGGCTCGATGGGACGCGAGGTGAAGGCCGAAAAGCGCAATTGGTACTCGGAGGACGCCCTTGGCGAGAAGCGTATTGGCCCCGCGGGTAGCGTCGTGTGCTGCAGCATTATCTTGTTTGCGCTGCTGTGTTGCGCGTGGATTGGGCCTGAGCGGCTTGCCATGAGCGCACCCTCGGTGCTGCGCGGCAAGTATTTCGAAGGCTCGGGCGTCGTGGGCATCTTTATTGGTACCGTGGCGTTTGCCTTGATTGCGCCGCTTGTGGGCGGCCTGATCGACGGCGTTGACCGCAAGCTGTCCGCCCGTATGCAGGGCCGCGTGGGCCCGCGCTTGCTGCAGCCCTTCTACGACGTTGCCAAGCTGCTGCGCAAGGCCCCCGCCAGCGTAAACACCATGGACGATACCTACATGGCGTGCGCGCTCATCTTTACCGTCGTGGGCGGCGGCATCTTTGTGTCGGGTTCCAACACGCTGCTGTGCGCCTTTATGGTGACGCTCGCCGCGATCTTTGTGGTGCTGGCGTCCGCCTCGACGCAAAGCCCGTTTGCCCAGGTTGGCGCCGACCGCGAGCTGCTGCAGGTCATGAGTTACGAGCCCGCCGTTCTGCTGATGAGCGTGGGCCTGTACCTTGCCACCGATAGCTTTGATTCCATCGCCGTGACGGGGCAGTCGGTCCCCATCATCGTGTACAGCGCGCCCATTTTCCTCGCGCTGCTCGCAGTGCTCACCATCAAGCTGCGCAAGTCGCCGTTCGATCTTTCGTACTCGCATCACGCGCATCAGGAGATCGTCCAGGGCGTCGCCACCGAGATGAGCGGCGGCACGCTGGCCAAGATGACCCTTATGCACTGGTGCGAGACCGTGCTGTTTTTGATGTGGGTGGGCATGTTCTTTGTCTGGGACAACCCGGTGAGCTGGGTCGTAGCCCTGGTCGTGATGGCCGCGACGTACTTTGTCGAGGTGCTGATCGACAACACCTTCGCGCGCAGCACCTGGCGTAGCTGCTTTAAGCTCGGATGGGGCGTGGCGCTGGTGTTTGGCCTGCTCAACCTTATGCCCATCCTCGTCGACGTGTTTATTTAGGAGGCGGCATCCATGGATCATAAAATGTCGCGCTCGCCGTGGGTTATTCATTACGACGGCTCGAGCTGCAACGGATGCGATATCGAGGTGCTGGCCTCGCTCACGCCACTGTTCGATGCGGAGCGCTTTGGCGTGGTCAACACCGGCAACCCCAAGCATGCGGATATCTTTTTGGTGACGGGGTCGGTCAATGCCCAGAACCTGCCTGTCGTGCGCCAGATCTACAACCAGATGCTCGAGCCCAAGTGTGTGGTGGCATGCGGTATCTGCGCGTGCTCGGGCGGCGTGTTTCGCGATGCCTATAACGTGATCGGCGGCGTGGACCGCGCGATTCCCGTGGATGTGTACGCGCCCGGGTGCGCCGTTCGCCCCGAGACGGTGATCGATGCCATCGTGGAGGCGTGCGGCATCCTGGATCAGAAGGAGGCCGTGATGCGTGCTGGCGGCGATCCGCTTACCGTGGGCGGCGCCGCTACCTGGGATGGTGGCGTTGAGCTGGGCGAGGGCGGGTTTGTGGCTGCGGGGGCCGGGGCTGACGATGCGCCTGCTGGGACGTCCGCGGCCGGCGACGCGCCCGCCGCTGCAAAGGAGGGCGAGTAATGCGAAAGGCTATCTATACTACCGTCGGGATCGATGAGCTCCTGTCACATGTCCAGGCGCTCAAGGGCGTCGGCGCGCGCTTTGTGCAGATGCATGCCGAGCGCTGTGTGGACGACGGATCGTATCGCTTGGTCTATACGTTTATCGACGTTCGTGCTGCTCAGGAGCATATTGCGCAGGACGGCAGCTATGCGATCGAGAACCTGGTGGTTGAGGGCATCGACCAGTACCAGGAGATTCCGTCCATCAGCTCGTACTATCCGGCGGTATTCCCGTTTGAAAACGAAACGCACGACCTGTTTGGTCTTGCCATCACCGATATGCAGATTGACTTTAAGGGCTTTTTCTACCAGGTCTCGACTGCCGAACCCATGAGCGTTATCACGCCCGAGGTGAAGGCCGCGCGCGAGAAAGCCATGAAGGTGCGTGCCGCCGCCGAGGCCAAGGCGCGCAAGGCCGCTGCCGAGAAGGCCGCCGCGGCTGCGGCTGCTGCAGGGGAGAGCGCTGCGAGTGCCGGCGATGCTTCGGCTGCGGCGAGCGCCG
>OATO01000255.1_pt1 | contig 22225 bp, 20 predicted proteins | sample 1495011 | NCBI WGS metagenome assembly OATO01 (sample SAMEA2579961, study PRJEB22360) | human gut metagenome | biome: human gut; feature: human-associated habitat; material: faeces | place: Denmark | collected 2008/2010 | reverse complement strand
ACATAGCGGCTGGAGGTCGACAGCTTCGGAGAAAAACAATATCCGTCTTCTTCGAAAAGGCTCAGCTGTTCCGGCGCTGTCAAGCGGTTTTTCACGATGAACCGTGCCATTTTGCCGCGTGCCATTTTTGCATGGGTCGCCGGCATGCACCATTTTCCGTGTTTGAATTCCAGAAAATCACAGGTGATAAAAACATCCTGTGCGCGAAGATATCGGGAAACCGCTTTCGAATACTCGGCAGAAGAAAGATTGATAACAGGGGCGCCGGCCTGAAAAACGGCATCATGCAGCATGCTGCCCCAAAATTCATACATTGTTTTGCCGCAGCAGCGAAAACTGCTTTCAAAATCGAGACGATGCGGAAGAATGTTATCCAATGGGCGCAGCACGCCATAGAAAGCACTCAGGATGCGAAGAGTATCCTGAGCGAAGGTGAGATCCTCCCGGGAGAGCGTTGCGGCATCAAGAGCGCTGTAAGCAAGTCCGTGATAGCTGAGGAGCGCGGGAGAGCCGGGGATAGACGCATTCCAGTCTTGGATATCCGTAAATGCACGCAGCGCAAGCTGTGGGTTGACCTTCAGAACGCTCTCCAGTTGAAACGGCGCATAACGCTTCATCGATGCTGCGAGGGTTTCGGTCTGCTGCAAAAACATAGGGCGCGTAGCATGCGGCGGAGTGGGCACACGGTGCATGTTTTTGGCGGGAGAAAGGATCACGAGCATTTCGTGCAGCCTCCTTCTGGCAATATAAGATTAGTATAACATCTTTGGGATGTTTTTTTCAAAGCCTGTTTATTTTGAACGGGTTTGATGCTATACTGTAACAAACAACAAAACTATGGATAAACAGGAAGAAATCTTATTATGCCAAAGGAAAAATTTAAGACTGTATACGTCTGCACCTCCTGCGGAGAAGCAAGCCCCAGATGGATGGGACGCTGCCCCTCTTGCGGGGAATGGAACACAATGGTGGAAGACATCGTAAAAGAAACGAAAGGGAAGGGCGTATCTGCTCCGGCGACAGGAAACGCGGCCATCATCGCCAGCAGGCTTAAGGACATCAGCACCACGGAAGAGCACAGCCGCATCATCACCGGAATCAGTGAACTGGACCGCGTGTTAGGCGGCGGTATTGTTTTGGGAAGCGTCGTGCTGTTGGGCGGCGAACCGGGCGCAGGAAAGTCCACGCTTCTTCTGCAATTATGCGGGGCAATCTCCAGGCAAGTGAATGTACTTTACATCACGGGAGAGGAATCTACAAGGCAAATTAAGCTGCGGGCAACACGCCTGCGGGTAGAAGAAGAAAATATCATGCTGGCGGCGGAGACCGATATCGGTTCAATTTGCGATTTGGTTGGACAAACAAAACCCGGCATTGTCGTTATTGATTCTATCCAGACGATGCACTGTGCGGAGATATCATCCTCGGCAGGAAGCGTGTCGCAGATCAAGGAGTGCACGGCGCGGCTGCTTACCGTGGCAAAAACGCTGGAAATTCCCACATTTATTGTGGGCCATGTCAATAAGGACGGCGCAATTGCCGGGCCGAAAGTAATGGAGCATATTGTTGACACCGTGCTTTATTTTGAAGGAGATAAAATGCTGCCGTACCGCGTGCTTCGTGCTGCTAAAAACCGCTATGGGAGCACCAATGAGATCGGCATGTTCGACATGACGGGCACCGGGCTGAAAGTGATTGAAAATCCTTCCAAGCTGCTGCTGGAAGGGCGCCCGATTGGAGTGAGCGGCAATTGTGTTGCATGCACGATGGAAGGAACGCGTCCCATTTTGTCGGAGATTCAGGCGCTGGTAACCAAAACAGGCTTTGGCACGCCGCGCCGCGCCGCATCCGGGTTTGATTTCAACCGGATGAACCTATTGTTGGCCGTGCTGGAAAAGCGGGCAGGATATTTTCTGGGTAATTTGGACGTTTATATCAATATTGTAGGCGGCCTGGAACTGGACGAAACTGCATGCGATCTGTCGGTTTGCCTGGCGGTCGTATCCAGCCTGATGGACAAACCTGTACCGGACGATATGATTGCAATTGGTGAAGTCGGGCTTGGCGGTGAGGTGCGAAACGTAACAAATCTAGAATATCGTCTTCGAGAATCGCAGCGTATGGGATTTGTACGTGCGGTCGTGCCCAAGCACAGCCTTGCACAAATCGATCCGAAGGAATTCAATACAATGGAATTGCTGGGTGTAACGTATGTGAAGCAAGCGATTCAGCTATTGTAGACGATTCAATGCAGTTATGGATTAATCTAAAAAGGGAGGGACGACGAATCTTGATCTTGAAAAATCTCCGAATTTCAGCGAAGGGAGGGACATATCCGACAGGAATGAGGAATAGGAGCAATTTCGCTAAATCAAAATTTAGCGAAATTCAGGGGATTGATTTATAATAAGATGAGAGATTAAAGATTTGTCATTGGTTTGAGCACCTATATTGATCCTCGCCAGCCAAACAAACATGGCGACTATAAAGATTGTCCGGAGCTTGTCGTACGTTATCTGTACGACAGTGAAACCATCCGCGGCCTTTCGCCGCGTACAGTGAACGGATATTACATTGATTTGCGCACCTTTTTTCGTTTTTTAATGCAGGCACACGGGCTTGTCCCGGCAGATGTGCCTCCGGATGAAATCGACATCCGCCGCGTGGATTTGGATACGATCAAAAGCGTCACGACTAGCGATATCTACGAATTTCTGCATTATGTCACCCGCGACTCGCGCACGCAAGCTTTCCAGCCTGAAAGGATTTTATAAGTATCTGTGCAATAAAATGAAGGTTTTGGAAATAAATCCCACCGATGACGTGGAAACGCCGGCATTGAAAAAACGTCTGCCCAAGTACTTATCATTGAATGAAGGCGTCGAACTGCTGAAAAATGTGCAGTCCGACTTTTACGAACGCGATTATTGTATCCTAACGCTGTTTTTGAATTGCGGGATGCGTTTGAGTGAACTGGTTAATATCAATATTACCGATATTCATGATGACGGCACGATCCGGATCGTCGGGAAAGGCAATAAAGAGCGGCTCGTTTATTTGAACGATGCGTGTAATACTGCACTGCGCCGCCTGTGCGACGAGCGCGCCAAACTGCCGAATTTGCAGGACAAAAAAGCTCTTTTTGTTTCCAAGCATACCGGGAAGCGCCTTTCCGCGCGGCGTATCCAGCAAATTGTGGACAACTGTCTGAAAGCGGCGGGTTTGTCTGGAAAAGGATATTCCGTTCACAAATTGCGGCACACGGCGGCGACGCTGATGTATCAGGAAGGCCATGTGGATATGCTCGCCCTCAAGGAGATTTTGGGCCACGCGCATGTATCCACAACAGAAATCTATACCCACATGGGGACGGCACAGCTTCGGCAGGCAGCCCAGGCGTCTCCTTTTGCAAAGCTCGATTTTGAAAAAGCGCCTGAACAGCCGGTAAAGGCTGCAGCGCTGCCTAAGCATTCGGATGACGAACTCTGAACGCCGTTTTCCCTGTCCCCTCCTCCTTATGGCGGTTAAGGTGCATCGGTTAGGATCATTTATTTCAAGAAAACGGGAGCGAATATTACGGCAAGAAGCCCTTCCAAGATTGCCGCAAGCAGCATACCGAGAGAGGAAACAACAAAAATCCGCAGGCAACGGCTGATTTTGGTGCCCGCTCCGGTTGCCTGTTCCAGAAAATTCAGCCGGAACAGGCTTGTGGAAGTATCCAGTGCAGCGTCTGTAAATAAAACCAGAAATACGGATTGCAGGATAGCCGGGAGCCAGAAAAGGATCAGATTGGCCAATAGACCCCTCATCCCCATAGAGGCATACAGGTAGGCGGATACACATCCGATAGAAATACCGCGCAGTACGGGCACACAGGCAAGCACCGGCGCGCCGATACAGGACAGGCTGAAAAAAAGCACGACGGCCTGTAATATCATAGCCGACAAAAAGGATACCGACATTGCCGCGGAAAAGCTGCCGGTATTGTGCCCGGCAAGATATTGTTCTGCAAAATAAGACAGGTATACATTTTGTTGGGAGGCATGCTGCCAGAAGCTGCCGCAGAGCACTCCGGCCAGCAGAGCCAATGCCAGACTGACGGCCTGCAGATGAAACGAATGGCGGCTTCTTTCTGCCTTCGCACGAAATGGCATGTGCAGACGAGTAAACCTTGGCTTTATAAAACCCCGCATTTTAACACTCCTCTTTGCTGTACAAGCTTTGTACAGGATATGAGTGAAATGCGGGGTTTATTCGTTTACGGACGGGCTTTTTCAATGAATGCGGCGGCGGCGTTCACGGAGGGCGATGCCCAAATATCCTCCGATAGCGCCCGCAGACATCATTGCAACGCCTTTCACGGCGGACAGAGATGTGAATTCGGTCTGCCCCTGCGCCAAGGCTGCGATCCAGAGCGCCACAAAAAACATTGCCCCCATGAGCAGACCGTACAGCATCCCCTTTTCTCCGTGCAGTGCTGCAAAAACAAGCCCGGCGGGCAGCATTGCGAACGAAACTGCCACGGTGGAGAGAGGCAAAAGCAGATGCGGCGGAATATCCACCTTGCAGCAAACGGCTGCGACCAGCCCAAACAGGATGAATGCCGACGCGAGGCCGCTCACCATTCCGGCCAGGGCATGTGCCGCAAGGCGCGGCGCACCGCGTTCGGCACTCATTTTGCGTTTTTGCATAAAACAACACCCCCATGTTCCTATCAAAAGGTATGCATGGAGGTGTCTGTTCATTCCGGATTTATTTGCTGGCGCTGCTGTCCGCCGGGGTATCCAGCGAAAGCTTCTCGACGTCCTGAATCGCCCAGCGTTTGAAGCGCATTTTCACACGGTCGGACCCCGTCTCCAGCACAAAGGTATCCTCCTTGATGCTGGCAACGCGGCCAACAATGCCGCCGATGGTGGTAATACCGTCGCCCACTTCGATGGAATTACGCATATCAGCGGCCTGCTTCTCTTTCTTTTTCTGGGGACGAATCATAAAGAAATAAAGCAGCACCACCATACCGATCAGCGGGACGAATGTGACGAGCATACTGGTTGTCTCTGCACTCATTGAAAAATATTCCTCCTTATAAGCGTTATCATAAAGTATACCGAAAAAAGCGCGCTGTTGCAAGTGTTTTCCCGTTTTTTTGCAGTTTGTTCACCTTTTTGCGGTGTGGTCAGATACGGGTGTCCAGGAGATTCACGTAACGGCGGTAAAACGCATCAAAGGTACCGTTGTCCAGTGCTTCGCGGATACGGAGCATCAGGTTGTTGTAAAAATGAAGGTTGTGCATCACGGCCAGCCGCATACCCAGCATCTCGTCAGCCTTGAATAAGTGGCGCAGATACGCGCGGGAGAAATTGCGGCAGCACTCGCAGGAGCATGCCTCGTCCAACGGCTGTTCATCCAGTTCGTATTTCGCGTTTTTGATGTTGATGATGCCCTTCCAAGTGTTCAGATGCCCATGACGCGCATTTCTGCTGGGCATCACACAGTCGAACAGATCCACTCCGCGCCGTACGCCCTCGAGGATGTTGCCGGGCGTACCCACACCCATCAGGTAGCGGATCTTATCCTTGGGCATGTGCTCTTCCACCACAGAAATCACACGGTACATTTCTTCTTTGGGTTCGCCCACGGCAAGGCCGCCGATGGCATAACCGTCCAAATCGAGCGCTGCGATCTCCTGCATATGGCCGACGCGCAGGTCGTCATAACAGCATCCCTGATTGATGCCGAACAGAAGCTGATGAGGGTTTACGGCGAGGCCCTCGCCTTTCAGACGCGAAAGTTCTGCTTTACAGCGCTTCAGCCAGCGAACCGTCCGATCGCAGGAGGCTTTTGCATACTGGTATTCCGCGGGGTTTTCCATGCATTCGTCAAACGCCATGGCGATTGTGGAACCGAGGTTTGCCTGGATTTGCATGCTCTCCTCAGGCCCCATGAAGATGCGGTGGCCGTCCAGATGGGAATTGAACGTAACACCTTCCTCAGTAATCTTGCGCAGCTTCGACAGGCTGAATACCTGGAATCCACCGCTGTCCGTGAGGATGGGGCCGTCCCAGCGCGTGAACTTATGCAATCCACCCAGTCTGGCTACGTTCTTGTCACCCGGACGCAGATGCAGATGATAGGTGTTGCACAGCATTACCTGACAGTCGTTGGCCTCCAGGTCGAACGCGGAGAGACCTCCCTTGATGGCCGCCGCAGTTGCAACGTTCATGAAAGCGGGAGTCTGCACAGTTCCGTGCACAGTGGAAAATTCTCCGCGGCGGGCGGAACCTTCGTTTTTCAATAGCTTGTACATTGATATACCGTTCCTCTCTGTTACAGGCTTGCAAACGGATGCGGCGGGCCGTTATAACGGGCAAATGCATCCCCAAAAAATGAGCGGTGTAGGAACACTTCCCCACACCGCTTTTCTTTGCTTTTATCATAACAGGCTTTTCTTCGAAAGTCAACATGGACAATAGGCACTGCTTCAGCATTTGCAGAAAAAAGGTTCAGTGGCTATTCTGATACACAGAACGGAGCCTACGCCGGAATTCGGCGCGGAATGCTGTTTAAAAAGGAGCCGAACCGTGAAGATACAATTGAAATTCTGCAAGCAGTTATAAGACATCACAGAAAAATAGCGATGCTTGGGCTGGTTGGCCTGCTGGCCGCCAGCATTTGGTTACAGTGATGTTTTTATGTCCATTCAAACGTCATCACAAGGCATCGCCAACCAGTGTTTTGATAAACTCCTGTTTAGCAAAAAGAAGCTGTATGAGTTCGTTCTCCTGCTGCCAGTTCAGCGGGCCGGAATGACAACAGGTGTTGCGCAGCCGGCGGAATTTTCCAATTCCTCAGCATATTCTTTCCACCACCGCTCATCGCAAGCCTGTTCAAACAGGATAGCCCTGCGGGAAGCCGATCGGGAGCGCATTTCTTCCTTATTTAAAAGATGCGAGCTTTTCTCTGACCGAATTTTTTACTCACCCAATGTACATTGCATCTCCAAAGCTGAAAAAGCGGTATTTTTCTTCCACGGCCACACGATAAGCGCGCATGGTGTTTTCGTAGCCACAGAAGGCGGACACCAACATGATGAGCGTGCTTTCCGGAAGATGAAAATTGGTGATAAGACCGTCGATGGCCTTGTATTGGTAGCCCGGATAGATGAAAATATCCGTATCGCCGCTGCATGCGCGGACTTCGCCGTATTTTGTGGCAACAGCTTCAAGCGTGCGGCAGCTTGTGGTTCCCACGGCGATCACACGTCGTCCGGCAGCCTTGGTTTCCCGAATCAGGCGAGCGGTTTCTTCGCTGACGGAATACCATTCACTGTGCATTTTGTGGTCAAGGATATCATTTTCTTTCACAGGGCGGAACGTGCCGAGTCCTACATGCAGCGTTACCTCGGCAAAGCGGACGCCTTCTTTTCGCAGTGTATCCATAAGCTCCGGTGTGAAATGCAGGCCTGCCGTGGGCGCAGCAGCGCTTCCAAGCTCTTTCGCATATACAGTCTGATACTGGGATTGGTCGTCCAGCTGCTTTTGGATATAGGGCGGCAGAGGCATTTTCCCGAAGGCGTCCAGTTTTTCATACAGCGTCGGAGTATCGTAAAAAAATTCCGCATGCTTGTTGCCGTCCTCCATTGTATCACGGACGACCGCCGTCAGTGTGCCGTCGCCGAAGATGATACGCGTACCCGCATGCAGGCGTTTGCCGGGTTTGGCCAGGCATTCCCATACGTCGCCTTTCACCTGCCGCAGCAAAAGCAGTTCGCAGACTGCGCCGGTGCCTTCCTTGTGCCCAATGAGACGCGCAGGCAGCACCTTGGAATTGTTGACGACCAGCAGGTCCCCGGGCTGCAGAAGGCCGGGAAGGTCACGGAATACAGCATGACGGAGCTCGCCGCTGGCGCGGCCGAGGCACAACAGGCGCGCGGCATCTCGTGGTTCACATGGCTCCTGGGCGATCAGTTCTTTGGGCAGGTCAAAATAAAAGTCGCTTTTTTGCATCGTTCAGGCCTTCTTTTCATTGACATCACGTTGTGTGGATGATATATTAAACAATAAATAGAATAAAAACCGCAGAGGTGCGGTTTTCAAGAGTAAACGCGTGTATCGTGATTGCCAAAATCCTAAGCCGCGTCAAAAGGGAAACCCGCCGAAGGCAGCGCGCGGCAAGCGCCGCCTGGCTGCAACGCTGAAAGGCTTGCGGCTGTCGCGTCCGTCGTGGCGCGTTGCGCTGCGGAAGGTAGCAATCTTATATATTATATTGCAATTCTTGCCGGTTTTCAAGCCGGTTTTTTTCTTTTGCGGCTTTATTCGCATGTTCATCGTTTTTGTATCATGCGCATAAAATAGATAAAGAGGTCAATGGGAAAGGGTTGTTAAAAATGAAAGAATACAAAGTCGGTGTTGTTGGCGCAACAGGTATGGTTGGGCAGCGGTTTGTTTCTCTGCTGGAAAATCATCCGTGGTTCCGTCTCGCGGCGTTGGCCGCCTCTCCCCGTTCCGCCGGAAAAACGTATGAGGAAGCCGTGGGCGCACGGTGGGCCATGCCTACGCCAATGCCCGGAGAAGCGAAAAAAATGGTGGTGATGGATGCCGCCGACGTTGCCGCCGTTGCCGCGAAAGTAGACTTCGTGTTCTGCGCCGTGGACATGAAAAAGGACGAGATCAAAGCTCTGGAGGAGGCCTATGCGAAGGCGGAATGCCCTGTTGTCTCAAACAACAGCGCGCACCGTTTTACGCCGGATGTCCCGATGGTCGTGCCTGAGATCAACGCGGAGCATATTGAAGTTATCTCCGCTCAGCGCGCGCGCCTTGGCACCAAACGCGGCTTCATTGCCGTAAAGTCCAACTGCTCTTTGCAGAGCTATGTTCCCGCTCTGCATCCCCTGATGCGGGATTACGGCGTTTCCAAATGCCTTGTGTGCACCTATCAGGCTATTTCCGGTGCAGGCAAGACCTTTGAGACCTGGCCCGAAATGGTTGACAACTGCATTCCATACATCGGCGGTGAAGAGGAAAAAAGCGAGAAAGAGCCGCTCAAGCTGTGGGGCCATATTGAAAACGGACAGATCGTTCCGGCCGACAAGCCCTCCATTACTGCCCAGTGCCTGCGCGTTGCGTGCTCAGACGGCCACATGGCGGCGGTGTTCGTCAGCTTTGACAAAAAGCCCACAATGGAGGAAATCAAAGAAAAGTGGGCCGCCTTTTCCGGCCCGGCCCAGGAGCTGAAGCTGCCCAGCGCGCCGAAGCAGTTCCTGCACTATTTTGAAGAGGCCGACCGCCCTCAGACAAAGCTGGATCGCAACCTGGAAAACGGCATGGCGGTTTCCATCGGCCGTCTGCGCCCCGACACGCAATATGATTACAAATTTGTATGCCTTTCACATAACACGCTCCGCGGCGCCGCCGGCGGTGCGGTTCTGCTGGCAGAGCTGCTGGCGGCGGAGGGGTACATGGGCTGATCGTCTTCCCCACCGTTTTGAGATTCAGAAACCGTTTAAAAGAAAGTGAGCGTATACCCCCATGAAGCAGACGATTTTCAAGGGCTCCGGCGTGGCCATCATCACGCCGATGCTGGAGGACGGTTCCGTCAACTATCCGGTGTTGAAAGAACTGTTGGAGCAGCAGATCGCGGGCGGCACAGATGCAATCGTCATCTGCGGCACCACGGGCGAAGCCTCCGCGCTGAACGACACGGAACATCTGGATGTGATAGAATTTGCCTGTGCGACGGTGAACCGTCGTCTGCCGGTCATCGCCGGCACAGGTTCCAATGATACGCGCCACGCCGTCGCCCTCTCCCGCGAGGCGAAAAGCCGCGGCGCAGACGCTTTGCTGCAGGTGACGCCCTATTACAACAAAACCAGCCAGGCGGGTCTTGTACGGCATTTCAATGCGGTGGCGGACGCCGTAGGTCTGCCGATGATCCTTTACAATGTGCCTTCGCGCACAGGTATGAATATTCAGCCTGAGACATACGCAGAGCTTGCGAAGCATCCGCTCATTGTGGCCACCAAGGAGGCGAGCGGAAACGTGAGCGCCATCGCGAAAACGGCTGCGCTGTGCGGCGACGAACTGGCCATCTATTCCGGAAACGACGACCAGATCCTTCCCCTGCTGGCTCTGGGCGGCATCGGAGTGATCTCTGTGCTGGCGAACGTAGCCCCGCGGGAAACGCACGATATCTGCCGGCTTTATTTCGAGGGCAAACACGCGGAAAGCCTTGCGTTGCAGCTTCGGCTTCTGGAACTGATCGAAGCATTGTTCTGCGACGTGAACCCTATTCCTGTAAAGGAAGCGATGAATCTGCTGGGACATGACGCGGGACAATGCCGTATGCCGCTTGCTCCTTTGAACGCAGCCAACCGGGAACGTCTGCGCACGGCGCTCTGTGCGGCCGGTTTCCTGAAAGCGTAAAACAAATCGACAGGCTGCTCTCCAGGAGCATGGCTGCACCTGCGGCCGAACCTGATGCAGCCCCAGCTTCGCAACAGCTTACCTTTGGTTTTGCCATCGGGTAAGCTGTTGTGTTATACTTATATCATCCTTTGAAAAGGAAGTGTGAATATGACCGATATCATCATCCAGGGCATCCACGGGCGTATGGGCCGCGCGCTGTGTACAATGATCGAGGCGCGCACAGACTGCCGCGTGGTGGCTGGTGTGGACGCGAAAGAGCTTCCAAGCGCTGTTCCGGTGTTCCCGTCACTGGAGAAAAACACCGTGCCAGCGGACGTGCTGATCGATTTTTCCAACCCTGACGCTACGCAGAATGCCATTGAATACTGCAGAGCGCACAAGCTGCCCTGCGTCATATGTACAACGGGCCTGAGCGAGGGACAGGAACAGGCGCTGCGTGAGCTTTCAAAAACCGTAGCGGTGTTCAAGAGTGCGAACATGTCTTTGGGCGTCAATCTGCTCATCGAGCTTGCCAAACAGGCCAACGCTGTGCTGGGGACAGATTTCGACGTAGAGATCATCGAAAAGCATCACCATAACAAGCTGGATGCGCCCAGCGGCACGGCGTTGATGATTGCAGATGAGCTTTGCGGCGCGTCCCCGGTTCCCTACCACTATGTATATGACAGGCACGCCGAGCGGCGCAAACGTGAACCGACAGAGATCGGCATTCACGCTGTGCGCGGCGGCAGCATCGTGGGCGAGCACGAGGTGATTTTTGCCGGACCGGAGGAGGTCATCACCATTTCCCACAGCGCCGGTTCCCGAGAGGTGTTCGCCAACGGCGCGCTGAACGCAGCGGTGTTTCTGGCGGGAAAACCCGCCGGGATGTATAATATGAAGGATCTGATGCATCTATGAAACAGAGAAACCAAAAACACATAGCCTTGCTGAGCGTGGTGCTTGTGCCGGCCTTGCTGCTCTCCGCTTGCGGAAGCGGTGCATCGGGACAGCTTTCGTCTTCCAGCACCGCTCCGGGCTCCGAGCCCGCCGTTTCCGTTTCTCAGCCCGATCCGGAACCGCAGCCCGCCGTGACGGCGCTGCGCTTTTCCGCCACAGGCGACAACCTGATTCATGACGGTCTTTATCTGCAGGCCCGCAACCGTGCAGGCGGCGAAGGTTATGATTTTACGGCTTTGTATGAAAATGTCGCGCCTTTTTATAAAGACTTCGACATCAACTGGATCAATCAGGAAACTCTGGTAACGGACGAGCTTCCGCCTTCCTCCTATCCCTGTTTCTGTACGCCCGGCGCGTTGGGGCGGGCGGTATATGATGTCGGCTGGCGTGTGATCTCCATGTCAAACAACCACTCCTACGACAAAGGCGCTCAGGGTATCGCGGCAACGCTCCGTTTCTGGGACGACATGCCGGACGACGTGGTCACCACGGGCCTGTACGCAGGCGAAGCGGATTACGGCAACATTCCCATCCAGGAAAAGGAGGGCGTGCGCATCGCTTATCTGGCCTATACGGAGACGACGAACGGCCTCCCCACGCCTTCCGATGCTGCCGCCAATGTTATTTATACCAGCCAGGAGGATGTGATCCAGCAGCAGATCGAGCTTGCACGCCAACAGGCGGATATCGTTGTTGTGGGTGTACACTGGGGTGTTGAAGGCAGTCATACTCCCACCGACGCCCAGCGTGCGCTGGGACAGAAAATTGCGGACTGGGGCGCGGATGTCATTATTGGCACGCACCCGCATGTCATCCAGCCCGTGGAGCTGCTTACCGCAGCCGGAACGGGCAAAACGGTTCCCATTGCCTATTCCCTGGGAAATTTTGTTTCCACACAGGCTGCCGCAAACAACATGGTCGGTGTGATCCTGACCTTTGATATCACCAAAACAACACAGCCGGACGGCTCCGCCAGCGCGTCGGTGGGTAATGTTCATGCGGTGCCGATGGTGATGCATTATGATTCCAACTACACCAATGCGCGCGCCTATCTGTACCGGGATTACACGGAAGAACTTGCTGCTACTCATGGTGTGCGCGCACGCTTTTCCGGTTTCAGTAAGGAATATATCACACAGCTTTTGACAGAATACATCAGCCCGGAATTTCTCGTACTTGAATAAGGAGGCATTGCTATGAACGGCGTAACCAGAATTTCCAGTGAGCAGGACGTTATGATGATTACTTTTACAGAGGCCGATACGGCCTCGGCTCTTGCGGACGCCTTGACCGCGTTTGCGCAAAAAGGCGTTGTTGTAGACATGATTTGCCAGAGCGCGCCCCGTGCCGCTACCATCGACTTCAGCTTTACAATGCCGGCGTCTTATTTTGAATCCGCCATGCAGACCATCTCGGAGTACCGCACGGGCGCGGGCAGCGCGCCTCTTATCAGCAGCGGATACAGCAAGATCAATCTTTTTGGTGAAGAGATGGTGACAAGCTGCGGCGTGGCTGCCCTTGCTCTGCGTACGCTGCGGGATGCGGGCATCGAGGTGGTGCTCATCACGACGTCCGATCTGGATATTTCTCTGCTTGTACGCGGGGAAAATGAGGACAGCGCGCTGAATGTGCTGCGTCAGGCATTTGCCGCATAAACGGACATATTAAAAAACAAGCCGGGACCGCCCTCTGCGGAGCATCCCGGCTTGTTTTTTGGTTGTTTTCCGGTTACAGTGTAATACGGTGATAGACCTTCTTACCTTTTTTGATAACGATGCCTTTTCCCAACGCTTCGGCGTTTACGACGGCCGATACATCCGTCACCTTTTCGCCGTCCACGGAAATGCCGCCCTGCTGCACCAGGCGCCGTGCTTCCCCTTTGCTGGGCGCGAGGCCCGCGGCAACGAGCAGGTCGAGCACGGAGGCCTTTCCGTCCGCCACAAGCGCCGCGTCCACAACGGTGGCGGGCATATGCTCCGCATCCATTTCACCGCTGAAAAGGCGTTTTGCTGTGGCAATGGCTTTTTCGGCGTCTTCCTTGCTGTGCACAAGGCTCGTCAGCTCATAGGCCAGCAGTTCCTTCGCCTTGTTCACGTCGGAGGCGTTGCCCATGTCAATCGCGTCGATCTCCTTGACGGGCACACCGGTGAGAAGCTTCAGGCAATTTTGCACCTCACAATCGTCTATGTTGCGCCAGTACTGGAAGAACTCGTACGGGCTTGTTTTTTCGGGGTCCAGCCAGACTGCTCCTTTTTCGGTCTTACCCATTTTTTTGCCTTCGCGCGTTGTCAAAAGCGTGAACGTCATGCCGTACACATCGCGGTTATCACATCGGCGGTTCAGCTCCACGCCGCCGATGATATTGCTCCACTGGTCATTTCCGCCGAACTGCATTTTGCAGCCGTACTCCCGCGCCAAGTGCAGAAAATCATAGCTCTGCATCAGCATATAGTTGAATTCCAGGAACGTGATGCCTTTTTCCATACGTGTTTTGACGCACTCGGCGGTGAGCATCTTGTTGACAGAGAAATGCACGCCGATCTCCCGCAGAAAATCCACATAGTTCAGGCCGAGAAGCCAGTCGGCATTGTTCGCCATGATGGCCTTGCCCTCGGAAAAATCGATGAATTTGCTCATCTGTTTTTTAAATTCGTCCGCGTTGTGCTGGATCTGTTCCTGGGTGAGCATTTTGCGCATGTCTGTTTTGCCTGTGGGGTCACCCACCATCGTGGTACCTCCGCCCAGCAGGACAATGGGGCGATGCCCCGCCTGCTGCATGTAGCGCATGATGATAAGCTGCATGAAATGGCCCACGTGCAGGCTGTCCGCCGTAGGGTCAAAGCCGGTATAGAAAGTGATTTTTTCTTTGCCCAACAGCTCTCGAATGGATGCTTCGTCGGTGGCCTGCGCGATGAGACCGCGCTCTTTGAAAAGATCGAATACGTTTTCCATGGAACTTCCTCCTGTGTTTTGCGGCAGAAGACATACAAAAAAGCCCTCTGCCAAAATAAATTTGGCAGAGGGCGGATATCCGCGGTACCACCTCTGTTCACCGGCCCCTCGCGGATGCCGGCCTCCGTGTGTCCAGTAACACACTGCGCTTTAACGGGCGCACCCGGCAAGGCCTACTGAATCACTTGTTCAGCCCGCTGCTCAGGGATGTATTCGCCATGCGCACCGCTCCCCTTTTCACCAAACAGAGGTTCTCTTTGCCGGCGCTTTCACAGGTACTCGTTCCCGTCGCTGCATTTATGGGTTATAGTATAGCCAAAATACGCGCGGCTGTCAAGCCTTTGCCATCCGAAGCATTTCCCGGGCATTCGCCAGCGCCAGTTCCGTAATTTTATCGCCGGAAATCATGCGCGCCAGCTCCTGCACACGGCCCTCCCCGCTCAGTGCGTCTATTTCCGTATAAGTACGGTCTTCACTGACGTTTTTTCGGATGAGCAGGTGGTTATCTGCCTGCGCCGCGATCTGCGCAGTATGTGTGATGCAGATGACCTGTCTGCCCTGCGCCGTCTGCTTCAGCTTTTCACCGATGCGCCCTGCCGCCAGACCGGAGACCCCGGTGTCGATCTCATCATAGATCACAGTGCCGATATCATCTTTATCCGCTAATGCGCTTTTGACAGCCAGCATGATGCGCGAAAGCTCGCCGCCGGATGCGATCTTTGCCAACGGCTTGGGCTCTTCGCCCGGGTTCGTAGAGATGTTGAATTCAACGGAGTCCTGTCCGCTGCCCGCCAGCGGGCCTTTTTTGTGTGACAGCGTGAAGCGGATGCCAGGCATGTTCAAAAAGCGCAGCGCGTCCGTGATCTGCGCGTTAAAGCGCTTAAAAGCCTCCAGCCGCGTCTGCGTCAGGGCGTCTGCCAGCGCTTTTGCTTTATCGTACAAAGCCGCCTGACGGTCGTACAATTCATCCAGCCTCTGCGCGCCTGTCTCAATACCGTCCAGTTCCGCCGTGGCCGCATCCAGATAAGCAAGGATATCCTGCACATCCCCACCGTATTTCTGCTTCATGCGATAGATAAGACCCACCCGTCCCTCCACAGCGTCCAGCGCCTGCGGGTCAAACTCGCAGCGCGCAAGGATATCGGCAATGTCGCTTGCCGCATCCCGGGCCGTATAATAAAGCCCGCTCATCTGCTCAGCCAACGGTGCAAAATCCTCAGAAAGACTGCTGATGCTCTCCAGTGCCGTGGCGGCACTGCCCAGCATTTCGCCCGCGCCGGGAGCATCCTCTGCACCGCTGAGCGCGGCGTAAGCAATGTTCAACTGTTCCGTTACGGTCTGGGCGTTGCGGATGAGTGTCCGGCGGTTCAGCAGCTCATCTTCCTCACCGGGCCGCAGCTCCGCAGCTCCGATCTCTTCAATTTGAAACCGAAGCGTCTCGATGCGGCGTTCCTTCTCCGTCTCGTCCATGGACAACGCGTCAATTTCCTTTTTGACGCGGCAAAGCTCTTTGTAGACCACATAATAAGCATCGTGCGCCGTCTCGTTCTGCGCAAAGGAATCCAGAATACCCAGATGCCGCGCAGGGTTCATCAGGCTCTGATTGTCGTGCTGGCCATGAATGTTGATAAGTCCACTGCAGATGTCGCGCACCACAGACGCTGTTGCCGGCATGCCGTTGATGCGGCAAGTGCTTTTCCCCTCTGCCGTGATCTCACGATAGAGAAGCAGCTCGTTCTCCGCTTCATAGCCCGCGTCCGCAAGCTGGGCGCGTGTCTTTGCGCCGATTCCGCGGAACGTGGCCCATATCATGGCTTTGGGCGTGTGGCTGCGCACGATCTCTCGGGAAGTTCGGTTCCCCAGAATAGCGTTGATTGAATCGATCAGGATGGATTTGCCCGCGCCCGTTTCACCGGACAACACATTGAGGCCGTCGCTGAATACAGCGGCAGCCTTTTCAATGACGGCGACATTCTCAATTTTTATTTCGCACAACATGGCAAATCACCTCCGCAGAGCGGCGTCAATGCGCAATATATTTCGCAAGCTCACCCACGAGAGTGCGCGCAGCATCCTCGGAGCGCATCAGGACAAGGAATGTGTCGTCGCCGGAAAGCGTGCCGACCACATCGTTCCACACCATTGCGTCAAACACTTCGCAGGCGGCATTGGCCATGCCGGTATAGCATTTGACGAGCACAAAATGGCCCGCGAAATCCGCCTTAAGCACAGATTCCCGGAAGATTGTTTCAAACCGGCTGGGCGAATGGGCGCTTTTACCTGCGCCGGAGGCCGCGACATAGCGGTAATGCCCATCCCCGGTGGCGACTTTGACAAGCCCCAGTTCCCGGATATCCCGCGATACGGTGGCCTGCGTCACCTCAAAGCCGCTCCGGCGCAAATGCGCGAGAAGCTCTTCCTGTTTATCAATAGAATGCTGGCCGATCAGCTCCAAAATTTTGCTGTGGCGTGCGTTTTTCATTGTGTTACCGTCCTTTCAGCTTTTTGTCTATGGCTTCAAACTGATCCGCCTCGTTGAAGCAGATCAGCGAAATGTACTTGTCCGACAGCGCGACGTCCACTGTGTCTTGACAGGAAATCGTCTCCGGACTGCGGCCGTCGCAACTGAGCAGCGCGTTATGAGGCCCCAACGGAGAAGACAGCGAAACGCGCAGACGGCGTCCGGCCGAAAACACCATGGACGGACTGTGCAGGCTGTGGGCGCAGATGGGTGTCACGACGAGTCCTGCAATGTGAGCATCCAGCACCGGGCCGCCCGCAGAAAGCGAATATGCGGTAGAACCCGTGGGCGTTGCGATGACCACGCCGTCGCCCTGGTAATGGTTGACCAGAATGTCGTCGCAGAAAATCTCTACATCGACCGTCTGAGAGATGCCGCTTTTTGAGATGACCACATCGTTCAGCGCCGTTTGGCGGAACCGATTCTGTCCGTCCACGGAAACAGAAAGGATAGAGCGCCTGTCAAGGATATATTCTCCATGCACCAGGCGTTCCAGCTTTTCCATCTCATAGGCTTCGACGGTGGCCAAAAAGCCCATACGGCCGATGTTGATGCCCAGAAGCGGCTTATTATATCCCAGGCTCTGGCGTGCGGCGTGCAAAATTGTGCCATCGCCGCCCACCGTCACGATCACATCACAAAGTTCGAACGCTTTGGCGTCCTCTGCAAATTCCTGTCCCATTCCGACAAAATACTCCCGCACTGCATCGGACAGCAAAACGCGCGCGCCGGCACCCCGCAGCGTTTTTGCCGCACGAAGCGCCGTGGGAACGGCATTTTCTTTTTTTAGGTTTGGGATCAAAAAAACAGTCACAAAACCACACCTTTACAGGGATTCATGCGCCTTTGACACAACCGCTTCTATCGTACGCTGCGGCAGGCCTTCAGGCTGTACGCATTTGCGCACATGCATCAGAAATTCGATGTTCCCCTCCGGTCCCTTGATGGGTGAAAAATCCAGGCCAACGGCAGAAAAACCATTCTGAACGGCAAAGCCGGACGCCGCTTCAATGACTTCACGGTGGGTAGCAGCTTCGCGCACGACACCTTTCTTCCCAACCTTTTCCTTCCCGGCCTCAAACTGCGGCTTTACAAGGCAGACACCTTCCGCCTCCGGCGCGGTGATGGCGGCAGCGACCGGAAAGATATGCTTGAGAGAAATAAAGGAAACATCCACGCTGAAAAAAGCGACTGGCTCCTGTAGCTGTTCCGCTGTCACATGGCGGATGTTGGTGCGTTCCATATTCACAACACGTTTGTCGCAGCGCAGCGTCCATGCAAGCTGTCCGTAGCCCACGTCCACAGCATATACCTTTACAGCTCCGTTCTGCAGCATGCAGTCGGTGAAACCGCCTGTGGACGCGCCGATATCCATGCAAACCTTTCCCTCCGGGGTGAGCGGAAATACCTGCATCGCCTTTTCCAGCTTCAGTCCACCACGGCTCACATATCGGATATCATGGCCCCGTACTTCCACGTGTGCATTTTCGTCTACCATATTGCCGGGCTTGTCGCTTTTTTCCTCACCCACATACACAATGCCGGCCATGATGAGCGCTTTTGCACGCTCCCGGCTCTGTGCCAGGCCGTTTTGGCAAAGATATTGATCCAATCGAATTTTCACTTGACGTCTCCTTGCTTCATAATAGCTGCTGCCAGGGACGCCGCATCCAGCCCAAAGCGGGCGCGCAATTCGTCCACAGAAGCATGCGTCAGCCCGTTGTTCGGCACGGCGATATGCCGATAAGACGCGTTGCAGCCGCGCTCCAGCAGCGCGGCCGCCAGATGCTCACCGATACCGCCGCCCCGCACGCCCTCCTCTGCAAACAGGATGCTGCGGTAACCGCCGAGCGCATCACAAAGCCCCTGCGGCAGAGGATGTATCACTGTAAGTTTGTACACATCCACGCAAACGCCTTGCTGCGCGGCCAATTTCGCGGCCGCCAACGCTTCCTTAGCCTGTGCGCCATAGGTCACGAGCGCCGCATCCGCGGGACCTTCCGCACGAAACACGTCGTATTCCAGGCCGCTGCAGTCCAGAGCGGCCAACGCTTCGTCCTCCGCGCCGCGCGGGTAACGCAGCGCACGCGGGCCGTCTTCCAGAAGGAGCCGTTCCAGCCAATATGCCAATTCTGCGTAATTGCAGGGAGAAACGATCTGAAAACTGTCGAGCTCACTGAAAAACGCGGCGTCATAGATACCCTGATGCGTCTCGCCGTCACCGGGCACAAGGCCGGCGCGGTCTACCGCGAAAAGCACGCTGAGACGCTGCAAATTGACGTCGTGAATGATCTGGTCGTAACCGCGCTGCAGGAATGTGGAATAGATTGAAACAACGGGCCGCATTCCATTTGCCGCCAGGCCGGCGGCAAACGTGACGGCGTGCTGTTCCGCCATGCCCACATCGAAGAACCGCGATTTGTGCTGCTTATAAAAATACTGAAGCCCTGTGCCGTACTTCATGGCCGCCGTGATCGCGCAGATACGTTCGTCCTGCCCGGCGAGCTGTGCCAACTGCTGCCCGAACACTGTGGAAAAAGAGCTGTCCGGCGCGACGTCCGGATCCGTCAGATGATTTACATCGAAAGCGGAAACGCCGTGAAATTCGCCGGGATTTTGTTCCGCCGGCGTAAAGCCTTTCCCCTTTATGGTCAAAACGTGAACGAACAGCGGCGCGCTTTGCTCCTGCCGGTATGCATCAAACAACATGGAAAGTTCTTTGACGTCGTGCCCGTCAACCGGGCCGACGTATTGGAACCCCATTTCCTCAAACATTGTGGAATGATACAACGAACGCCGAAATGCAGATTTCACCGTTTGGATGCCTGCCTTGATGGCGCCGCCCACGACCGGCGTGGAGTCCAGGAGAGATTCCACATCCCGTTTTGCTTTGAAATAACGCGGGCTGGTGCGCAGTTGGGTAAGATACTGCGCCACCGAACCGACGTTTTTGGAAATGGACATTTTGTTGTCGTTGAGCACGACGATCAAATTGTTCAGGCTACGGATATTGTTCATGCCCTCATAGATCATGCCACCGGTAAAAGCGCCGTCTCCCACGACGGCAATGACCTTGCCCGGCTCATGCCGAAGCTTCTTCGCCTGGGCCATGCCGATGGCAGCGGAGAGTGAGGTATTGCCATGTCCCGCGATAAAAGCGTCGTGTTCGCTTTCCCGCGGGCTTGGGAACCCGGAGATGCCTCCCAGCATGCGAAGCCGGTCGAATCCTTCCCTGCGCCCGGTAAGGATCTTGTGCGTATAACACTGGTGTCCCACGTCCCAGACAAATTTATCGCTGGGTGTAGCAAACACCTTATGCAGCGCAACCGTCAGTTCAATGGTACCGAGATTGGAGGAAAGATGCCCTCCGGTTTTGGAGACGGAGTCAATCAAAAACGCGCGGATCTCCGCGCACAGCTCCTGCAGCTGTCCGAAATCCAGCCGTTTGACGTCGGCCGGGGAATGGATCGTGTCTAAAAGGCGCGTGCCGTTCACGTCCTTTCTATCAATCGTTTTACTGCCTTCAGGGTGCGGGGACGATCACAGCGATCAAAATTCCCAATAACGCGCCGGAAAGCACTTCAAATGGAGTGTGCCCCACTTTTTCCTTCAGCTTGCGGCCATTCTGCGCCAGATAGGCAGGTGCGTCCTCGTCTTCGCTCAGCCAGTCGGATATCATACGGTTGAGTACCTTGGCCTGTTCGCCGGTCTCACGCCGCACACCCATGGCGTCGTACATTACGATAGCGGCCAGGATAAATGCAATAGCGAAAATGGGCGAGTTGACGCCCTGGCTTTTTGCCGCGGCCATAAACATGGAACAGACGAGCGCCGAGTGTGCACTGGGCATGCCGCCTGCTCCCCACATGCGCTCCGCTTCAAATTTGCCGCTCAGGATATAGTTGATGATCGTCTTACATATCTGCGCCGCCAGCCAGGAGAGCAGAGCGACGGACAGGATGTAATTCCCGAAAAAAAGCCGTTGCAAAACATGCATTACGATCTGGTCCTTTCTACTGATTTCGTTCCAGCAGGCTGGCCGCTAAGGTCTCCAGAAACTGCGCCCGGCCGCCGAATGCCGCGCGCAGGACGCCACAGGCCCCGTCTGTCAATTCCTGCGCAATCCCGCGGGAGCGTTCCACGCCGTGCAATGTAACAAACGTCGTTTTCCCATTGGCAGCGTCGCTGCCAATGGGTTTGCCCAACTGCTGCGCCGTCGCCGTAACGTCCAAAATATCGTCAATGATCTGGAACACCAGTCCTACGGAAAAGGCATATCGCGCAATGGCCTGCCGCTGAATATCGTCCGCACTTGCCGCCACCGCTCCCAGCTGCGCCGCCGCGTTGATGAGCATTCCGGTCTTGTTGCGGTGCACCTCGCGCAATTCTTCAGCCGTGGCAGGCTTTTCTTCAAAAGTAAGGTCAAGCTCCTGACCCCACACCATACCGTTTGCCCCGGCCGCACGGCTCAGCGCACAAACGGCGGCGGTGTTCTGGACGGCAGTGCCTGGTGAACCGGAAAGAGTTTCGAATGCTGCCGTAAGCAGAGTGTCGCCTGCCAGCAGAGCCGTAGCCTCCCCAAAAGCTTTGTGGCACGACGGACGCCCTCGGCGCATATCGTCATTATCCATGCAAGGAAGGTCGTCATGGATGAGAGAATAGCAGTGCAGCATCTCCACCCCAGCCGCATAACAGGCTGCCGCGTTTCTGTTGCCGTCCAGCATATCACACACGGCCAGGCAAAGCACGGCGCGCACACGCTTTCCGCCGCCGAACAGGCTGTACCGCGCCGCCTCACCCACGCGGGAGCGTTCGTTAAAGCACCGGTCCGCCTGCTGCGCCAGCGCCGTCTCGGCCGTGTTCAAATATGCCTGGTACTGCGCGTTGTAATCCATAGAACGCTCCTTCTTTATTCCTGCTTTCCGGCGTTTTTTGCGTCGATCTCATCAATGGTGATCTGCGCCTTTTGCAGTGTTTCGTTGCAAAAGGCGATGAGTTCTGCCGCCCTGGCGTACAGCACAAGGCTGCGGTCCAGAGGCGTCTCCGAGTCGGAAAGCTCCGCAAGGATAGCGTCCAGCTCCGTGCCCGCCGCTTCAAATGTCATTTCTTTTTTCATAGCTCTTCCTCTGTAATAATCGTTTCCACCCTGCAGCCCAGCCGTCCTGCGGCCAGCTGTACCTCTACCCTGTCGCCCTCCGAAGCGTCCGCGCTGCTTTTGAGCACAGAGCCCGCTTTCCGGGCGATGCTGTAACCGCGCGCCAGTACACTGTATGGACTGAGCGAACCGCAGAGCATGGCTGCGTGAGCAACGCGCCCCTTGGCGGCGTCCATTTTGCCATGCATGGCAGTCCGGGCGGCGTCAGCTTTTTCTGAAAGCTCCCGCAGCAGG
>OATO01000247.1_pt1 | contig 23566 bp, 9 predicted proteins | sample 1495011 | NCBI WGS metagenome assembly OATO01 (sample SAMEA2579961, study PRJEB22360) | human gut metagenome | biome: human gut; feature: human-associated habitat; material: faeces | place: Denmark | collected 2008/2010 | reverse complement strand
ATCGAGCAATCAGACAAGCAGATCGTACACGCTGCGCATGGCGAGCAACCCGTCCGTCATCCATTGGTAGGCTTCCGTCATACCGCCGGAGAAATCCACATCATGCCGTACCAAAAGGTGGCGGTTCTTCTTGTCGGCTTCCGGCTCGTCCCAAGCCGCCTCGCCCAAAGCAGACAGCATCCGTTCAACGGAATCCTTCATGCCGTAAAGTTTCGTGTACTGGAACGTGTCGATGAAATACAGGTCGACCGTAATGTAGCCGTCTCGAATATTCAACGCTCCATCCGGGTGGCAGAACCCCGAGCCTACGCCGAAGCTGATCCATGTGTCGCTGTTCGTCTTGCGACCGGATGGGTCGCCGTATACAGCAACAAAGTCGGGCCGCGTTGCAGCATATCTATACAGGCCATTCCAGAAGCTGCGCCGCAGTGAGATATTGTTGCTGACTTGCCGCAGTTCGTCCAAGGTTCTGCCGTCCGCGACTTTCCACACTGTCCAACCGTTGTTGATCTGCTTGTTCTCGCCGGTTTCGAGCATTCTGGCGCGGCGGAACGCGCCGGATGGGCTATCGAATATCTCGCCGTTGGACAGGCGAATGCGATGGTCTTCGGTTACGGTTGCCGTGGCGGTTACGCCGGCATACCGACTTTCCAACATGTCACCGGCTGTAAGGATCCCTCTCTTGCATAAGTCGGCGAAATCGACGGCATTCTGTTCGCGCTCTCCTTGGCTCAAGTTCCTGCTGCGGAGAGTCTGCATAGCCTGTTCCCCCGCTGTGGGGCTTGTCCACACCTGCAATGCAAGATCGGCAAGTCGCACGCCGCGCCGCGCGATCGCCTGTTCATCCCATTGCGTAGCGTCGTGCAGTTCGGCGGAAATGGACAGGTATTCACTACTATACCCGCCGATCGCACGGTTCTTCTTCTGTTCGAATGTTCCGTCGGAAAGTTCCGAGTTGTATGCGGTCAATGTCAGATTGCCCAGACTGTTCACCAGCAGCGGGAATCGTCCGGGGTCGGAGAGCATATCGCGCCATTCGGCATGCGCCATGGCGTTCTGTGGCATGATGTGTTCGACGGTGTATTCGTCGAAGGACCGCGGGTCCTTGGGATGGTTGTGGTTTTCCAATCCGGCGAGCAGATATTTGCAGCGCGAGGCAGGGCGGTACAGATTCTCGCCGAGCAGTGCCTGCCTGAATTCCTTATCCGTGGGCATGCGCGTGGCTTTGGCGGTTTCGGTGAGGAGCAGCGCGGCGAAGGTTTCGGCCGGATCGTCTTCCGCTGATTCGAGCTTGGCGATCAACGACGGGACGAGCTTGTTCAGTCCGTTGCTGGATACCGAGCAGATCATTCGGCGGAACAGATACGATTCGAGATCCGCGAGCATGCGCCGCAGCCCGTCCCGGGTTATGCGTTCATGCTTCCATGCCGCGAACATGTACAGGAGCATCGGATCCATAACAGTGCTGTCCAGGGTTTGGATCGAGGCGAGACGGCGGTCCACGTTCGCGTCGCCGCTGCCGGCAGACGCGATGCCTTTGATGGCGGCATAATACCCGGCATATTCCAGCATGTTCTCGAGAAGATTGTGTGTGCGTTCCATGCGCGGCATGGAGCTATCGGCTGCAAAACGCTTGAATTCCGTATACATGGCGCGGCCTTTGGTTACGGGCTTTTTCAATGTAACGACCATCCAGTCGTGCAGGAACGCATCGAATGAGAGGTTGCCGAGAACACGTTCCATGGGCAGCCAGTAGTCGACGTATAGGGTGTTCTGCTCGGTCATGGGGCACCCCATGAGCATGTAGTTGCGTACCAGATCGGAAGTCTCCAGATCAAGCCCGGTGGAATTCATCGACTCGAATACCAGTTGCGGTTCATCGCGTCCCTGGTCCAGGGTGATGGACACGACTTCAAGGCGTTGCAGTCCGTTCCACACCGTGTTCACGTCATCGATTGCGGCGACCAGGGAACGGAACAGATCGAGGTTCGCTTCCAGCTGGGACGTTGTTCCGGCCTGGTTCCCATGATTCGGCCGGTCAAGGGCAAGCACATGGTCGCACATGCCGCGCAGCACGTCCCGGTCGTCGCCGGAAAGCGTCAGTTTGCAGCGGCCTTCGCCAGTCGCATACTTGTCGACAAGATAACCGCGGTCGATGATCATGTCTGTGGAGAAGCGCAGGTTCTCCGGGTGTTCGTGGGCGTATTCTGCCAAGGCGATGAGCAGCAGGGTCACCGAGGTGAGCCGCTGCTGACCGTCGATGAGCAGACAACGGCTGACGCCGTCCGGGCTGATGCCGCCCTCCTGCATCCATACGACCGACCCGGTGAAATGCGTTCGATCCGGGCGTCTGCCGGCGGCTATGATGTCGGCCCACAATTGACGGCACTGCGCCTCGCCCCATGAGTATCTGCGCTGATACACCGGCACGACGAACCGAAGCGAACCGGTGAATAAGTCCAACAGGATTTTCTTGCCAGCGTCCACGGTGATTTCACTTCCTATCGCCTTTGAATAGCAGTTCAATTATTGTGCAGATAATAATTCTGTTACTTTCAATCAGCCTACCTCAGATGTTCTTTGTGCGTCTTTCTTCAAGACAATCACACCATGTTCACAACCAATACATTTATAACGAATTCCCGTACAACCCTGCGAATCGAAAATATAGAATTCTGCATCCATGCAATCTGAAAGATTGATTATCTCCGGCACAAAAACACTTAAATTACTCTCATCTTTGAGTAAGACTCGACTGATCTTATTGGTTATGCATACAATTTTTTGATCAAATTTTTCATCAGAGATAAAATAAATATTCCTCTCCTCGCCATTACTAATGGTGTTTTCCAAATAATTATCTAAAGATTGTCTATATTCTGGAATACGCACACCATCTCTAAAAGATGCCCATCTATTTGAGACGTTGCAATATTTCAGCAACATCTCTCGCGCTTTCTTAGAAGATTCTTTCTGAATATATTCACACAGTACTCTTTTCCAATTGTCATTTTCTTCCGATGAAAGAAAACCCAAATAGTCTTCAAAGAGTTCTCTGACCTCTCTTTCATCTGTACATCTTCTTTTTATATAGTCCTTTTTATTTAGAATAAATTGAACAGCCCTTAAGCTGTAACGAGAAAGAAGATCCAACGTATCAGCTGTATTTTTAAACTTCTTCCCTTGTTTGTAACTATCAAATTCGTTAATTTTATATGTAATCAATAAAGTATGCTCACATAATTTAAAGTCCTCAATAGCCAGCCAATTAGAATAACTTTCATCAAGATAGGGATTAAAGAAAGCGTTCTTTGTAGGATTAAATGATCCTTTTTTTGAATTGCATGTAGGACAACATGGAATCAAATTGAACGGAGTAGTACTCAACGATGCATATATCGTTTTAGGTAAGAAATGATCAAATGTTCTAGAAGGCTCAATTCCACAATAAGGACAAAGCAGTCTTTCTGGATCAAATTTATAATATTTCAAAAGTTGTTTTCTGTCATAGAGGAACTCCCAATTATTTTTATCTTCTGTAGCTCTTGCCTCCTCAACATAATCTTCCCATCCTAAATCAAGCAATCGAGCATTCTCTTTGAAGGCACTACGAATTGCAATAAGTTTCTTTTCATAATCTTTTACATTTTCCGTTGTCTTCTTATTCTTTAATATAGTAAATAAAATAGAATAGACGTCTTTTAAATACTGAGAAATACTTTCTTTATCCTTACGCTTTCGACAAGGTACATCAGGGAAAATATTGCTAAACATATCCTTAATGTTTTTCATTGCTGCCCTTTCGGCCATGCTTCACCTACGATGTATGGAAGCAATGCCCTCGCTTCCATACCAAGCTTTTCTCCAAATTCATCCATGCAATAGCTTGAAAGACTCTCCTTAGAAAAAGGCTTATTATATTTTTTCTCGACCTTTTCTTTTGGAATTTTCTTAACTGTGTCTTTCAAAAAACTGAAGTAGCCACTTTTGTCTGCATTCACGCCGAATACTTCATTAAGCAATACGCCAAGATTTTCTCCAAATGTTTCAATATTAGGATGAGAGACGTAGCGAAGTCCATCTCTTGATCGAAGTACATACACGCATTTTCGTGGAATCTCACGTAAAACGACAGGAGAATGAGTTGCAAAAATTGCCATTGCACCTGTTCTTTCATTGCTTAAGAAAGAGCGAATCTCGTTTATATAAGCACTTAAAAGCGGAGCGTGCAAATAATTTTCCGGTTCATCAATAATGAGCAACGATCTAGACGTATTGAATTTATAAATCATAAAAGCAAATACAAATAGGACTTCTTTTTGACCAGCACTGCATTGATCTACATTAGATTCATCTGCAATCCATTTACGAAATTCGTTAGAATTATTTTCCTCAAGATAAAAATCAATTTTCGAAATGAAATCCAACCCATAGAATTTTACATTCTGCGCAATTCTTCTCAAACTATTCATTAGTTTTTCTGAAAGTCTATTAGACCTAGAAATGTCGACTAAAAGTTTTTTTAAAGCGTCAGAAGAAAAGATATCCATGGATCCCGCCTGATTCACATCGGCATCTAACCTATTAGTCGAGATATAAATGATATGATTCACGTCTTCATTGATTCCAGAATACTTTTCCGCAATTCCTTTAAGGAAAGTCGTTTTCCCAACACCATTTTCTCCAATTAACACATGAATGTTTTCAGGAGGAAAAACTTTTGAATCTGCTTCAAAAACAATTTTCCGTATTAGATACTCATTTTCTTCTCTATTTTCAGCTTCACTATTGAACACATACTCTAGATGGAATAGCCCCACCTCAGCAAGTCCTTTGTCGACAATATCTCGCACTGTGGAAATATATTTCTCTGCTCCTTCTTTATCAGACTCATATTTTCTCATTAACGAAACTTGATAAAATCCAGAAGAACTTACATAATCTATTTTCTTACTTAAAATTAGATCATTCAAAGATATAAGTACATCATGCAACTTATTTTTATTTATATTTATATAATATTTATCGTCAATACCTAAGGAACAAAAATTTTCCTCTAGGCGACTAAAACTATTTTCAAGCAAATCTCTTGTAATTTTTTCAGATTTATGAGCGATTTTTACTGGACCAATCTCATGAAATTTGTTATCTTCATCTGTCCAATAAAGCTCAAATAACGTCTCATATCCATAATCATTCCACCCATCCGATTCCAGATAAAAGACCCTTTTCCCCTTCTTACGCTCTGCCGATTCCTTAAGGGCAAGCTCTTTTTTCGTATAAAACATAGAGACATTACTAGCCATTTCGTTATTCCTTTCATCCAACCTGTGCCGAGACGCCAGTCAGCAGCACACCCTTTTTAGCACGTGTCATGGCTACGTAAATGAGGCTTCGTTCCTCCCTGTAGATTTCGTTCAACGCAGCCGAATCGGCACCAGCAGATTGCAACACGGGCTTCGGTGGGCATACCCCATCGTTCACGTCGACTACCACCACATAGTCGAATTCCAGTCCTTTGACTCGATGCATGGTGGCGACGCGAATTCCTTGCCTTTGCCTGTTTTCTGCATCCCTACCAAGCTGGTACACGCCATACGGCAAGCCATTATTCAGAGCTTCACGCCACTGGTCGATGCAGTAGCGACTCCTCGCCACCACGCACACATTACGCGGATCCACACGCTCACCGTCGAACTCATCGCCGGCCATATTTTCCGCCGTGCCGCACAATCCATAAATCCATTCCCTAACGGCATCCATCTCATCCGACTGGGATGCAAACCGCCGCGTTTCGGGAACGGGACCGCTCATCAACGATCTGCTATCGCCGGTCGAGCTCTCCCCTCCGTCCAGGTCATCGAACGTCGTGGCCGGCGAAGCATCTCCGATACCACGAACATCCGCAAACACCGAATCCGCGACATCGGCACCGGAACTACGGAAAATGGAGTCGGCGGCGCTACGAATCTGTTCGGTGGTGCGATAGTTGATCCGTAATTTGCGGGCACGCCCCTGGATACGGATGCCGCATTTCGATAGCACCGCGGTATGCCCGTAGATGCGTTGCTGTGCATCGCCGACAATGAAGATGTCGTTATCACCCTCGTCCACCAGAGCGCGAATCACACGATATGCCGGCGCGGAGAAGTCCTGTCCCTCATCAACCACCACATGCGCGTATTTCCTCGGCGCATCGCCCTGCGTGAGCAGAGACACGGCATTCTGCATGGCCGTGTCCACATCGTACGCGTCGTTCGACTGCATGATGCGCCGATATGTTTCCACAACCTGCCATACGGCAAGTTTCTGGGCTCGATTCAATCTCGTGCCACGCCCCTTACGCAGCACGCGCATGTAGTCGGCCGCGTTCCGTACCTGTTGCGGCACAATCACCTGGCTGAGCTCGCTTTTGAAGAAGGAGACCGTGAGTTTCGGATCGTTCACGCCGATGGAGGCGATGGCCTTGCGCCACGCGTCGTCAAGATCGTTACCGTGATCGAAACTGCCGTCATACCAGATTTCGCCGGAATAACCATGGCTCGTCAGTAGGTCTTTCACGAGTTTGTCGAGATTGACCACGTCGATGGCATTGAATTCGTCCGCCGTGCAGATGAGTTTCAGGTTCGAAGCAATATCGGTGGCAAGATTACGCGAGTATGTGGTGAACAGCACTTTCTGATGACTGCCGTTTCTCAGCAATCTCGCGGCGAGACGCTTCGCGCGATGCATGGCCACCACGGTCTTCCCTGTGCCGGCGCCACCGAGCAGACGGAACGGACCATGGTAGTCGTGTTCCACATAAAGCCGTTGCGACGGATGCAGGAACACGCGCCACTGCTCCAATGGTGCGTCCAGAATACGCTTGAGATCCGCCTCTCCCTGCACGACCACGAAAGACTGCTGCGAGGCGTAGCTTGACAAGGCGGCACGGAAATCCTCCGGATCGACCTCTTCACCAGAGTCGATGGACGAAGTGGGCAGCTGCTGTTCCAATCCCAGCCTGTCGCTGATCTTGCCTTCGGTCTCATCGAACAAGCCGAAGACCTCAGATTTGGAAAGCCCTTCGGCAACAAGGGTGAGGTACGTGAAAACATCCTTCGGGAGCATTGACCCCCACCGGTCGAATTCCTGCCAGGTCTTTCTCGTGCACATGACCGGCACGTACATATCCGGCACACCGAACCGACGCATATCATTGTCCGTCAATGCCCGGTAAGTGTCGGGAAGCGGACCGGTATGAGGTTCGGGAGCTTGCCGTGGTGCCTGCGGCGTCTTGGCCGCCACGGCTGAAGTTGCACTAGCTGAAGCTGTTCCGTGATTCGTGCCGTCATGGTCTTCCATGGGAGGAGAAACGGATTCCGGTATAGTGGAATTCGGTTGGGGCACGTTTGCGGCAACGCTCTCCCGCCCAACTTCGCTCTGGGAATCTTCACGCATTGCCGTGTCGATTTCCTCTTGAGAAACCATATCGTACAGCTGGATGGCCCTCGTGTTCGGGTTGACGTCGAGTTTCTTTGTTTCCGCCCATTTGTAGGCGTCATCGTGGTCGCCAACGTACAGCAGGACGTACACATTGCTGCTTTTCTGGAAAGCGATGATGGCGCGATACCGTTGGTCGATGCGCGCGGAATACAGTTTTTCGTCCGCCGCATTGGCGATTCGTTCCAGATTGATTCCTGATGATCGGGGATTCGTCTGGAATTTTGTCAGAAACGTCGTGGCATGTTTCTGCGCTTTCTTTGGCAAATCGAACAAGCTGCCCATAAGATCACGGCCAAGCGCGACCACGGGTTTGTTCATCGTACGTATATCTGCCATCAGCGTTCCTCACCTTCCGTCAGCGGAGCGAACACCTTGTCAAGGTCATCGTTGTTTTCTGTAATGATAGTCCAACCGCGCTTGACGAATTCGTCGACGTTCTCTCGGTCGGATTGCAAGTCGTAGGACGGGAAAAACACGATCTTCCCATCCTCCCATGCGAGCTCCGCCTGCGCAATGATTTCCTCGTTCTCGTCCAGCAGCTCATATCCGAGTACATCCGGTGCCGGTATGTCAGACTCGATAAACCGTTTGACGGCTTCCTTGGTCTCATCCGCACAATACACATAGGTCGGATCCGCCAGGACATCGTTCCACGCGGAATCATTGTTTTCCTGCACGTCAGGGATATTCCGCAAACCGTTGCGAAGCGGCTTGTACATGGACGTGTCACGCAGCGCGGCATCGCCGATGGCATGGAAGTACTCCGAGAATTGCATTACGTTCGCAAAATGCCAGAAGGCCGCCCATTGCGTTTTGAATGCTTCCGCCTCGTTCTCGTCCAGAGCGTTCAACGGATTGTAATCATCGTTCTTCGCCTTCGCGGCATCGCGTTGAACGTCCGAGAACATCATACCGACGTGAGGTTCGGTGGTCCGCATATCCTCTCCGATACGCAGACCGGATTGGAATTTCAGTCTTGTACAGTTCGAAGGACTCCAGGACGAGCAGATCATGAATGCCGATTCGTTCTCGCCGTGCAGTGCCTCGATCCGATGCAGCGTATCCACGGCCTGAGGTTCGACGTTCTTGCTCCGCGGATTCAGGGCATAGCTCATCGCCAGCGCTTGGATGGCGAATATCCGTTCGGCATCCGGTTCCGCAAGATAATATTCCAGCATGGCCATTGCCGGAACTTCGCCGGGGTCGAATTCGTCTGCCCTGCCACTGATTGCGCTCTTGTAAGCCGCTGGCGACGGCATGGTCTTGGTGGTTAGCATCGTATCGACGAGCTGCGCCACATCCTTGCCCTGCACATACCCGATCACATCGTCATAATCCAAGGACCATACACGGTAGCCTGCCCGACGAAGCGCTTCCCTCTTCAGGGAATCCTGGGCGACAATGCCTGCATGATACTGCAGGCCGTCGGTGAAGATGGCAACCGGCTTTCTTCCGTCATGTTCGACCACATCGCCGGATTCGTCGATATTGCTGACCGTCAGCACGAAATCGGGCTTGCAAGGAATCGAGACTCCATCGGCCGGCCCCAGCGAGACTTGCGGTTCGACGCTCCATACGCTTCCGTTCACAGTGACGGAATATCCGGGTTTGCTATTGATGAATTCATCCTTGACGATGGCACGGCGTCCCTTGGCATCGTCGGATTCCGCGAAGGGATGGGCGTGCATACACCGGAGAGCTTCGACGAACTGCTGTTCGAGTCCGCTGTCGAACAGTTTATTCGTAGCGATTTTTGAAACGGTCTTCACACGGCTGCGTTTGTTGGCCGGGTCAAGGATGCCCGTAAGTATCGTCAACGCGGTCTTACGGGAAATGAGCTTCAGATTCTGGCTTTGTCTATATGCGTACAAACATCTGTAACATCCGTCACCGCCATTCTTTGCACATTCGCAATGCTCCATGGTCTCTTTTGCCTTGGCAAGCACCTCGAACATCGTGTCTGGGTCGGACAGTTGCTTAAGATAGCCGGTTCCTCCGGGTACTGTGTCGTATAGCGCAAGATAGGTTTTGCGCAGTCCGGGATTGTCCGGCAACGGCTCGTTCATGAGCGTCGCCTGCAGATGGTCCACATTGCCGAAGCGTTCACGCAGGCCGAGCATCACTGCGGCGGTCAGCGACTCCGCGGCACCGTCCGCACCTTGGACGTCGGCAAGTCCCGGCACAAGCATGCGCAGCACTTCCGATTTGACCTCACGGTACAGGAACAGGCACGTGCCGTTCCGCTCCGATTGCTCCAACTGCTGTTCCTGCGCCTTCTTGCGTTCCGGGCAGAAGTAGGCGTGCCTCGATCCATGTTCGCCGAGCAATGCACCACATTTCAGACACACGTTGAAACCGTTGCGTATCTCTTTACTGCCGGCGATTTCCACCGAAGCTCCCTTGTCGGAGACCTGCCCGAAGTTGATTTCCCGGATCGTCCCCTGCGGCGTGTAGTCGAATCCGAAATTCGTGGTTCCCTTGAACTGCCATCCCGTTTGGATGTCTGCCGGATCTATGTCCACCATCGTGTCCTTCAGGAACTGGGTCTTGGGCCTACTGTCGGAAGTATCCTCGACCAGACTCTCGCTATAGGTCTCATCGGATATGACAGTGTCGATGCGTAGCATCGGTCTTTTCTGGCCGCTATCGGCCCATTGCATTGACCCGCAGGAGGGGCAGCTGGCAAGGTTCTCAGTGCTGGAAGCAGGCTCCGCATGCGAACAGTTCGGGCATAGGCGCCACATTGCCAGCTCGTCGTCGGTGCCGCCTTTCGAACATAGCACGCGGCTGATTTTGTATTTGCGTCCGCCCGCGAAGAACGTGTTTCCCGGCGCCAGTTCCGTGATGGCCGTGGCCGCCGGGCGCACGAAATCACGCGTGGCCTTCCCCCTGCGTTTCGTCTTGTCCTGCGCGGCAGGCTCGATTCCGTGTGCCGCATCGGACGGTTCCTTGTCCTCTTTGAGGATGGTGTGGAGGGTCACACCGGTTTCCGGGAACGCATAATTGGGCAGGATGCCTTCGTCGGAAAGGTAGTTGAACGTGTTGGTGTTGAGAATGCTTGTGACGATGCGGCCAAGATTGTGAATCTCATCTTCGCATTCGCGCTGCTGCTCTTCGAACGATGAGTCGGAGGGCTTCTTCTTGAGCTCGTCGAGCAGCTGCCTCGCGTCGTTCTTCTGCGATTCAAGCGTTCTGACGGTATCGTTGGTTTTTTGGAACACATCGTAGACGCGCCTGGCCATGGTGCTGCCGTCTTTCGTACCGCGCACGAATCCGTCGAGTTGCGTCCGAAGTTCCTTGGAGAACGAGAACATTCGTCCGAATCCATCGAGCAACTCACCGGAATGTTGGCCTGTCCAATTCAGGAAGTTCACCGGGAATCCGCTGGAACCGCTGCCGTTGACATTATCCAGGCAGTTTTTCAATTTGTCGGGCACTACATCGGCCGGATCATTGCCGGCGTCCAGCATGGCATGCACCCAACGATCCAATGCATAAGCGGTGAGCTGGCGTTCCAGCACCGCTGTCGCATCAAGGAAGATGTGCGGCGGATTCACCGCGCCTCCAAGCATGTCCTCTGGCCGCTGGTAGAAATACGTATCGTGTTCCTTGGTGTTGGCCACTGCCAAGATCAGGGAGTTGCCGTCGCGTCGCCCTGCGCGGCCGGCACGCTGGATGTACTGAGCCTGGGTAGGAGGAATCGACGAGAGAATCACCGTGGAGAGGTCTCCGATATCGATGCCCATCTCCAAAGTCGGCGTGCAGGCGAGCACGTTCACGTCACCGGGCTTGCGGTCCTTGCGTTTGAATTCCTCTTCGACCTTGGCTCGGTCATCGCCGTTAAGCAGTCCCGTGTGCTCGGCAGCGTGGATGCGCTCAGACGGCTCCCCGCGGTATAGCTTGCCGTAGTAGCGCAATTCCAGAGCCTCGGCTTCGGGAGTGCCGGCGACCAATCTTCCCGGGCATTTGCGGATACGGCAACGCGCTCCGTTCCACGCGTCAAGGTTCTGTGTGGCGCACGAATAGCTCCGTCCACACGTGCCGCAGATCAGTTGCGTTACCTTGCCGCTGACCGTGCAGCTGGACTCGTTGAGCCCGTACACGGTGCGCTCCATTTTCATGCTTGGATAACGTTGCTGCGTGATGAATCCTACTGCTATGCACTCTTCGAGCACGATTCCCAACAGTTCATGATGAATATCACCTTCAAGGGCACCGTCGGTGAGGTATCGGTCGACGATCCGACGGTATGACGGCGAATTCAGGGTATTGAAAACGCCTTTGCGCACTGGCTCCTTGTCCGACAGGAAGTAGGGCATGCCATCCGCGTACATGCCGGGCATCCATTTGATGTTCTTGTTGGAAAGCAGGAACTTGTTGCCGTCGTTCTGCAGGAACTGGTCATAGGTCACGTCGAAGAACGCGCCTTTCATGCGCAACTGGTCGAGGAACGCCATGATCAGTCGGAGCCAGTCGGCCCCCCTAATGGAATCCTCATGCAACCCGATCTCGTTATGGCAACGTTCCGCAACGGCCTGCGCCACACGTTCCAGGAGCATCTGGTCGAATGCTATTGCGGCACAGCCTGATTTCTCCAACGTGCGTCCGGTATGAGAGCGCATGCCGAATTCCAGCAGCGATTCCAATCGGAGCCTGCGCCCGATCCAATCGAGCAGCTGACGCCGGCCGGGGCCGGCAGGATTGCCCTGCAATACGGCTTCATATTCGCGCATCCATGTCATGTTCGGCGCAATGAACCGCACGATGTATTCGTTGTCGACCGGATAACGACGATGGTAGTAGTCGTTCTGACCGTTGAGGTATTCGGCAAAAGAGGTACCGTCCTTGTGCTCCTCGCGCATGTAATCCATGGCGGAGTTACGCAGAGCGAACCGCCAGGTACGTGAGTTGAACACGCTGGCTCGATAGGAGGCGTCCTGCACGCTGTCCGAAAACACGATGGCCTTGCTATCGTCGTTGAAGGAGTCTCCGGAAAGTTGGGTGAGCATCACACTGACCTGCGTGGTGGTTCTCACACCGACCATGGCGATGTCCTGTTCGCTGCCGCAGAACGGGCACTGATAGTGTTTGCGGTTGCCGGATACGAGTTCCATGCCCCTGGCGATCATGGGGATGCGCTGCTCTCCACAGGCCGGGCATTCACGTTCCGTGGATTCAAAACGTCCCACGGCCTGTTCCTTCATGCACTCGTTGCAGAACCAGACCATGGCTCCGTTGTCGGCATGCGGGTCAAGAACATAATCCATGGTGCAGGGTTGCAAGTTCACCAACGCATTGTCGGCATGGTAGGCGAAATACTCGTTGTAGAACGTTCGTGGGTCACCCATGCTGATGCCGCCGTCCTTGCCGGCGAGCCCGATCCATGCAGTCCCTCCGCAATCACGGCAGTTAATCACCGGCATGCGGGTCTTGAGGTCGTCTTTGGACAGTTCGACGACCGGACGGTAGTCGATGCTCCCTTCCTGCGGGGTGACGTTGGCGACCACACGGCCGAGCTCCTTGACCCACAGTTGCACCTGCACGTTCAGGAATGGGCGTGTGTGACCTTCCGAACCGGTGCGAGCGTGGGAGACGAGCGCTATCAGCGCGTCTACACAGGCCTTCTGCTGGCGCGGACGCAAGGCGTTGAACCTCGCGTCCATGATGGCGAGCCTGTCCAGCAGTTTGCGATCGATTTGCCGGGGTTCGTCGCAGATGAGCGAAGATAAACTGGCCAGGAACCTGGAATGACGTAAGGACTCGGCAAGCCGGATGCGGGCCTTGTCTGTGGAGATCGGCCCAGTGGGCGCTTCGTTAAGCCATGCATGTGCCGCATGGGCGAGGTATTCGTCGGGGTCGACGTCCTCTTCGAGTTCGATGAGATGGTCGGCCTGCGCAACGGTGGGCATGGTGTCGTCGTAGTCGTCGGTGGCGAAGAATTCGTCGACGCGAAGACGATCCTCGGTCACCACGGATTCCGGCGTGAATGCGGTATTGAATATTTGGCTGGCGTACGCGCAGACGTCACGTACCGTCTCCTCGGTGCCCATGGTGGCCGAAGTGCCAACGAAGCACATATCGTCGCTGGTGGTGTTCAGCCTGTCGGTGAGCCTGCGCAGCAGGCAGGCCAGGTCGGTGCCCTGCGCGCCGTCGAAAGTGTGCAATTCGTCCACGACGAAGTATTTGAGCGTGTCCGGATCGTTGCTGTCCCAAATCCGGGAGTCTTTGGGGCGTACCAGCAGATAGTCGAGCATCTTGTAGTTGGTGAGCAGGATGTCCGGCGGGTTCTTCAGCAGTTCCTCATGGCTGGTCACGATATTGGTGGCGGTCATGGCGTGGTTGTCCTTGTCGCTACCGCCTTGGCTCATCTGGCCCACATACATGCCCGCGGTCACGTTATTGCGCAGTTCCGGACTGTCGTGGATGAGTTCGGCCAATCGCTTCGCCTGGTCGGTGGCGAGGGCGTTCATCGGATAGACGAGGACGGCCTTGATGCCCTTGCGGCCAAGCCTACGCTGCCGATAACAGTAGTCGAGGATTGGGTACAGGAAGCATTCGGTCTTGCCTGAACCGGTGCCGGTGGCCACCAGCGTGGATTCACCGGCGGAGATGCGTTCGAACGCGCGCATCTGATGCGCGTACGGCCGGTACGTGGGGTGCAGGCACGGGAACGGGAATTCCGTGTGTCTTCCGACCACGCGGAATGGCAATTTGACCGATACGAACGGCTCCTGGGAAAGCATGCCCTCCTGATGGGCGAGTTTGCGAATGGAGCCGCGGAACGGCTTGTTGGTCATGGGGAACGTGGTCTCCACGTAATCGGCGAGTCCGGACTGGATATGCCGTGCAAGCACCATGGGAATCATTTGACATCTCCGTACTTCTGCGTGAAGAACTTCCACGCGGTTTTGTAATCCTCTACGCGATCGCATTTGTCGAACGGCGCCACATATTCGATGGTTCGCTCACGTGGACCACCAGGTTGGGTGTCGTCCGTAATGGTGGGGGTGAACACCTTGCCCGCAGGCGCGTTCTTGATTTTCTCGAAATCAGGACGTTTGAAAGTCAAATCACCGTAATTCTTCTTAGAGAAGACGATGCGGCCATTCGCGTCATACCAGGTGTCGTCCTCATAGCCGCTCAGCACGGTGAAGGTCAGACGGTAGATGTCGATGAGCTCATCCAAGGTGATGCCGAGCGCCATGGATGCCAGCACGTCCAGCTCCACCAACGCCTGCCGGCGTTCATAGTCCGTGCGCAATGGCGTATGCCAGTTCCATTCGTCCGTCAATGAGGTGAACGTATCGGCGGTAAGTCGAGGATCATCCTTCGCCCAGCTCATGGACGTGTACGACTCGTCCCAGCAGGATTGCCACAGATCTGCATACGGTTTGGTCAGACAGTTAAGCAGTAGACCACGGAGACGGATTTCGGGAGCAAGGTTCGTCTCAGGGACTGGTTGCAGACTCAATGTTGTCGCATTGATATTCATCTTACCGATTGAACGAATGAAGAAATCATATGGCAGAGCGGCCTCGAGGCCGCTCATGAGCGCGAGCAACGCGTAGCGCTCTGGGTGCACGCCATAGCCCGCTATGGCGTGCACCCAGGCTACGCCTGGGTGAACGCAGGACGCTTGCAGCGTCCTCTCACCGGTTAATGGGACCATTCCTCGGCAACAGAGCCTATAAACAGCATCGAATCGGCTGACGGCACCGTCTTCTTGATTCGGATCAGCCATTTTTTGCACACGCGACTTATATTCCGCATCCGTGCATGCCTGCGAGTACTTCACGCGAGGCATATAATCCTCGGGAATGTCGGTCAGGTCGATTGGGTCATAGTCGCTGTTGACCCTGTAGTTTCTGCGGGTGGATTGTAGCAATGGATTGGCGACGCCAATGAATGGGCTGGAGTAGATCAACGCTTTCGTTGAAGTCGGGAAATGAATGTCATCCTTGATGGTGCCATCCTTACGGGAATTGGTTTCATTCCACATCGGAGAATAGGTGATCTCGTTAGCGTAGGTTCTCAGCGATCGAGGAATATCTGCCATCTGTTCCAAAGCATGCAATAGCTCTGCGGCATGGATACCGACCATCGGGGTCTGCTTCCATCCATCCTTCTGGCTATCCCCCACAAGTTTGGAAAACATTAACAGTTCGCCCTTGGAGATGGAAATGACACGGCTCTTGTGTCCCTGTGTATTCCATTCCCCCAGTTCGTTCTTGACCCCAGGAATGGTGCCAGTAGCATCGGACGCATAGCATTCATCAATGGTCTTGGGATCGTAGAGGTTCCAAATGGAATCGAAATGAGGAAGACTGCCACTTACGCTTGGATTCTCATATATGTTCAGGCTGAAGGATGTATGGTGATCAACGCCTGCAAACAGTTTTCTCTCATTGATGAACTGGAAATGGTACCGAAGTCTGCGATACATCTGCTCACGCAGTACGCCTGCTCTCGTGTCACCATACAGTTCATCGGGATGCACGAATGCACTCACACCATCATGTTTACGTGTGTAATCCCAAGCGTTTGGCAGGAAGCAGCGGAATAAGTTAATCCGCCCCTGCAACAGCGGGTAATTACCTGTTGAACCATAGAATGCCAAAGCACCGGCAATATTCACATACTCCCGAAGATACATAGTTCGTATACGTGAGTTCTTTAGAAGTTCACCCATACGCTTACTCAAATCGGAAGCCGTAAGCTTATGAATCGCAAAATAAGGATTCGCATCGGAAACGGCATCCGTCTCACTCCACTGCACGTTCACCCACGGCGGGTTACCCACCATAAAGTCGAAGCCGCCGTCTTTGAACACGTCGGCGAATTCGAGCTCCCAGTGGAAGAAGCGCTGCTTCTTGGCGACTTCCTTCACCAAGCGAAGCCTTTGCGCAGGTTCCCCGTCACCTCTGCAAAGTTCATCGAGATCCACAGCATGGTCGTACATGTAATCACGTTCATGGCTGTCATCCATAGCATCCATAAGCGTGGGCTGACCATTGTCCATCGGCATCAGCGTGAATCCCTCTTCCTGTGGGATCTCGCCGGTGAGGATCAGCGACATTTCCGTGAGGTACTGCGATCTTGTGGGAAGCAGGTTCGCTTGGTCGATGGGCCAGAACCACAGCGAGCACCAGTAGTCCATGGCGAGTTTCAGACGAGCGTATTCGCTGGCGTTCTCGGCCTTTTCCGAATGGTAGGCAATGCGAAGCATCTCGTCCTTCTCACGGATGGTGAGGTTGTTGCCGCGGAAGTATTCGCTTTCGATGCCGAGCGAGCCCTGTCCAAGCTTCTGTTGGTTTTCCAAAGCTTTCGCAGTTTTCTTGGAAGCATTCGCATCGAAACCGTAGATGATCAGATCGTCCTGGGTCGCCTTCTCCAATTGCCGACGTGCCTTGATCTGGCCGTGCCACAGTTCGTCGACGGTCTTCGACAACGACCTCATCAGGCCGATCTCCGTTTTGGAATATGGCTTCTTGGCGAAATTCTTCTTCCAAGCCTTGATGGTTTCCAGATGTTCGGATTCGATGCTTTTGACGGTCTTGTCGTCGTACTTGCACATGTCCGGATCCCCGGTCAGGAACTGGTAGATGCGCTTGACGGATGACGAGCTCCGGTCGAATCCGATGCGCTTGGGTTCGACCTCATACCAGTGACGGTTCTTAGTCGTGCTAGACAGATCCGATTCCAAGTATCCGACGCGGCGGCCGCCAATCAGCGAATTGCCGCATTGCAGCTGCGTGCCGAACCATGGCACGAAGGATCCTTCGCAAATGGTGTTGAGCCATAGGGACACCTCTCCAAGTTCCACCGCCACGGGGTTCAGGTCGATGCCGTAGATGTTGTGGTCGGCGATGTACATCTTGACCTTCTGCAGTTCCGCCTGCCTGCGTTCCGCAGGAATCGCCGCCTTCTGTCCTTCCTCGGAGACCCGCTCCTTCTCCCTGAGGTTCAGATACATGGTGGCCAGCTGGTTGATGGTCTCGTTCAGGAAGGTCGCGGAGCCCATGGCCGGTTCGCAGATCTTCAGATCCAGAATGTCGGTGGCCTGTTGGATACGTGGCTCAATCTCCTTGAGCGCGTACTTCACCAGACATTGCGCGAGGCTGTCGGGCGTATAGAAGGAGGCCGACGTTTCACGTTCCCGGCCTGCAAGCCGGTAGATGAACGTGCCGGGCTCGTAGGTGCGCAGCTCGCCGGCATGCGGGCTTTTGTCCGGGTAGCGGACGCGTTCGCTCTCCGAATAGTTGTCGAGTTCGCGTTCCGGCACGAAGTAGCCGACTTTCAAAGGGTCGTAGGAATCCTTGGCGTGTTTGACCTCGTAGAGCTTTTCCTTGGCGATAAAACCACGGTAGGACAGCAATGCCTCATATACGGCACCCATCTGGCTGATGCCAAGGGCCGCGTAAGAGATGCGCTGCCTGCGTTTGACTCCTTTACCGGTCTTGGTGACGCTCATCAGGTCGATGATGCGCAGCATCACGCTGTCGCGGAGTGCGGCATGTTCGATCAGCGCGGTCCGTTCCGGGTCGAAGATGTGCGCCTTGAGCGGCGGAACCATGAACACCGCATTGATGGCTTCCTCGCCAGCCAGCCCCTTGAAATCCTCATCCGTCTTCGGGTAACCGTTGAACACCAGATCGTCGAGTCGGCGCAATGTGTCCGCTAGATAGGTGGAATCGCCAGCCTCATCCATGCGGCCACGCATCTGTTCCGCAATATCTCGCAAGCTGTCCAGCGAATAGCCGGTACGGTAGATGTCGGATTTCATCGGCGCATAGCCGAGCGACTGCTTTGCTTCAATGAACAGGAGGAATAGCAGACGGTACATGTATCGCAACGCCTGCACTGTCAGGTCGCCCGCGTCGATTTCGTCGATGCTCCGCTCCTTGTTGCAGGTCCAGTCGTGGATGACCTCGTTGCCAAGTATCTCCACGCATTCACGTAACGCGGAACGCAGATTGTCAGACACCTCAACCGCGTTCTTCGCAGACGTGTCATCAAACGTGTCAAGCAGACTGTCACCTTTGTTCGGGCAGAGACTATCACGACGCAACAGCACAGCCATCGCCGTATACACATGATCCTGATGGCGGCTGAAGATCTCGTCCAGGTCAAACAGCATGCATTTCTTGTCATTCCATTTACGGCGGTCGATCAACGCTATCTGATGCAACCCCATGAGAAGAATCCACCGTGCCGGCTCGTCGAAATCGGCAAGCAGCATACGTGCATATTCCTCACAGGAGGTGCCGTCCTTGCCAGAGCCATCTTCGATGGGGCTTTCCAGAACGCCTGCCTCCGCATTATCGGACAGGCTCACCAGAACTTGCAAGCGCGGAGCCCCATCGGAATCATTGACCTGATAGTAGACAGGAACAGACTTCCCTGAAATCCGGTCGGGCAATCCCTCGTCTTTGGTTTGATTCCCCTCCTGCGTATAGCCGAGTGCGACGAGTATGCCGTCGATGAAAATCCGTACCCGTTCAGCTGGAAACAGATCGTTCTCGTTGTTGTTGATGACTTCGGTGAACGACTGGCGCATGTCCTTCAGCAGTCGCGCTGGGCGTTTCTCAGGAGGAAGCTGTTTCCAAGGTGCGGAGGCATTCTTCACTTCATCCGGGAAGTATTCCTTCATGTAGTACGGCGTGTAGAAGTCGTTGACCGCCTCGATGCCCGGGAATGTCTCGTTCAGTTCCTTCGCCATGGTCTCCCCCTCTATTCCTTACCTACGAATGCGGCCGCAATGCGGATCACCGGCTCACCGGAAGCGTCCAATGTGTCCTGAACCCAGTCGGCATATTGTTCGAGCATCCGATCAACCTGTTTTGTGTTTTCCTTGGTGTTTTTGCCTTGGGATTGCAACAGTGCCTTGCGTGCATGGGACCAATGCTCGATGCGGTCCATTTGCTGAGTCACTTCTTCATCTGCCTGCGCACGATATTGTTCACCGCAATCGCTGAGCATGCTCTTGCCGCGCGATACCGCATCCTCCAACAGCAGTTGTGCCGCATCTATCTGTTCGGAGCTGGCCGCGGAATCCTCTCGATTCACATAACGACGTTCAGTGGTTCCCGGAATCAAGTTCCCACGATATCCGGTGATACGCCACACTTCCTCAAGTGGCAGTATGCCCATGCATTCGCCATCGAGATACCGTACACCGAACCATTCATCGATCACCGGGGATGCGTGCCTGTTGGCGACCATGCCGTTCATCAGCATAATCGTCTCATCCGCATGCAGGTTTCCGTTGGTCACGCCAATAATCGGGGCCTCGTCACGTTGGTACAGCAGTGAGGAAGCCTTCAACCCGACCCATTCCGTGATTGGATTCAATTCCCACAGGTATTGGACCCGACTCCATGACTCGTCGTTGATACGGGCCAGCAGACCGTTGGCTTGGTCTTCGCAGTATTTCGCGTCATCACTCCATTCAGCGATGTTGTCTCGCAACACCTGCGTGTTCGGCACACGTCTGCGCAGCCACGCGCGCAGCGGGCTATCCTCTTGGAACTCCACCGCGAATCCATGAGCATCACGCAACTGACGTTTCGATTTAAGACCAGCCGACTGCCGGAACTCCTCGCAGGAGAGCCCCTCATCCACATACTCGTAATCCGACATCAGCGTAGAGGAATCGACTATGCCGCCATCGTCGGCGCTCCCAGTCACGCTCTCCCCTGCGGACTCGTTTTCCTCAGTGCTCGTAGTATCGGAACCATCCGGCGTAGTGAGGTTGAAAAAGCTCAATGGGTCGAAAACATCGTCATCCGGCACAGTCTCAACGTCTTCGGAGCGCTCGTCCGAATGATCGATGTCCTCGTCAGGAATACGAAGCCTAGCGGCAAAATCTTCCGCCGATTCGCCGGACTCAATCGCTTCGCGGGTGAACTCTTCCTCCTGATCGACGTCGAATTTGCCCATAAGCAGAGACGGATCGCCGATATCCTTACGCGCTTGGTCTTCCTTCTGCTGCAGAATCTCAAGGATATGCGTGTCACCCTGAATCTTTGCATTACGCGAACAAATCATCATGAAACGGATATCAGGCTGTTTGCGCTGCCCGTAACGATCAATGCGTCCGTTACGCTGCTGGAACACCATCAGCGACCACGGGGTGTCGAAATGGATGAGCCTGTGGCTCAGATAGTGCAGGTTCAAGCCTTCGGAAGCCACGTCGGAGGCCACGAGAATACGTATAGACGATGACTTCGTGCCGAAATCCTCGACGATTTTCTGCTGTTCCACATCACTCATGCCTCCATCCATGGAGACGATAGCCTTCTTCGGTAGTTTAAGGTCCTGCCGCAAGTGCTCCTCGAGATAGTTCTTCGTCTCGATGCGTTCCGTGAAGATCACGATACGGTCGTCAGCATCCTCGCCGTTATGCCAACCATAATCGGCACTGCGCAGGAGCTGCAGCAGTCTCTGGTATCGGGAGAACTGCATCGGACCGATTTTCTCTAAAGCGGCCTTGAGTCCTTCAAGCCTGTCGATGTCTCCGGTCTGATCGGACACATCTTTTTTGGCAAGCCGCTTTACTCTCTCGTCGATGGTCTTGATGCATGCAGCCGGCGACGAAAACAGACTTTTCTCAAGCATCGTCTTGAACAAGAAGGAATTGCTTCTCTTCTGATGCATGTCCATGACGAGTTTCATATCGGTCAGATAATCGAATGCCTCTTCCTCGGCTGCGGTGGCCTTGCATTTCTCCTGCGTCACCTTGCGTTCTGGGAAGCTGCCCGACACCTCGGCCATCACGTCCTTCTTGAAACGGCGGACGTACAGGTGTTCGACATCCTTCTTGTCGTAACGCTCCGGATCCGGCAGAGTGGTTGGGTCGAGCATGTTCATCAACGAAGCAAAACTGCGAGCGCGGCCATCATGCGGCGTGGCGGACAGCATGATCAACGTGTCGGAACGGGAGGCAAGGCGTTTGGCGAGTTTGGCGCGCTGCGCGCTGCGGCCGTTGGCGGCACGGTCGGCGACATTCTGTGCCTCGTCGATCACGATGATGTCCCAATACGAGGCATCGAGTGCCGCGCCATATTGGATGTCCCTCTTCAACGTGTCGATGGAGATGATCACCTTGTCGTAATAGGAGAACGGGTTGGCGTTCGCGGGGATCTCGGAACGAATCTGCTGGATGCGTGAGGAGTCCAGACTAATCAGCGGGATGGTGAACCGTTCCCACATCTCCTTCTGGAACTGGACCATCATGCTTTTCGCCGTCACCACGAGAATACGGCGGCCCTTGCGGCGCTTGATGAGTTCCGACATCAGAATGCCGGCTTCCAAGGTCTTGCCAAGGCCGACGGCGTCAGCGATGAGAATGCGCTGGCGAGGTTGGGCGAGCGCTTTCTTCGCCGGAACGAGCTGGTACGGCAGGGAGTCCATGGCTGCCTTGTTGCCGACATGAATCCTCGCATCGGTCGGCGCAGTGGCACGTAACAGACTCTCGATGAACAGATGCGACTTCGCAGCTCTTGCCGAGGTGTCGGGAATGAAGCGGGTCTTCACCGGATCGACAGGCGTGATTGTGTCCAAATCATCAAGGAACGTGGCCGGCATGTCCCGCACCAGAGCGGAGATACCGGTGCATGAAACGGCATGGTTGCCAAGACTGTTCGGCTCGACTTTATCGACAAGCCACTCCTGGCCGCGGATCAGCACTCTCATGCCGGGAGAAAGCAGTTCTCGTTCCGAATGTGCGCCATGCCTCATTGCCGTGTGCTCCCCATATGCTCTCAATCCCAATGTTTTCGCATATATTGTATGTCATTAGGGGTGCGCTTCATCAATTTGCCGCATGAATGCTAGATACGCACACGCTTTTATGATTGATACTCATAATTATCTATATCTTTCGATTATTACTTTGCTTGAATCGTCAGAGCAAGTGCAACACCGTTGAATGGTGGACTTCCCAGGGTGTCCGGTATCCATGGCGTTTGCGTGGTCTGTGATCGATGGCATCGTACACGGCCCGGACCTCCTGCTCGCCGACGGCGGTGAAGCCGGCGCCCTTGGGGAAACACTCACGAATCAGCCCGTCGGTGTTCCCATTGCCGCCACGCCGCCATGGATGACGGGGCAGGGCGAAGCAGAACACCGCGCCGGTGGCCTGTACGACCTTCTCGAAGTCAGCGAACCCCATACCCCGGTCCAGGGTCACGGTCCGGCTCCCCCGGATGCCTTCGGAGCACGCCGATCCCCACATCGGCAACGTCGCGTCTGGCATGCGCGGCACAGCGTCCTCCGGAGAGCAGACCGCTTCTGCGGCCCACGAGCGTGACGAGGCACGCCCCGGCGCCTTTGCCGACGACGGTGCCGCCTTCCCGGTCGCCGAGCCCGGAACGTTCCCCCCCCACGATCTCGGGACGCTGCCCGATGGGACGGGCGCCCGGGATCTCGCCACGCCGTTCCTCCGGCCCGCCCCTCCCGTGCCGGCGTTTGCCTTTATGACGCAGACGCGCCCTGATTCCACGGCGGGTACGCGTCAGGCCGGGTGGATCAAGCCGCCGCTCGTTGATCGCCCGGTGGATCGCGGACGCAAAGACCATCAGTCCCGGCCGCTCGACCGCGATCCCGCCCGCGATCCGCCCGGGCGACCGATGCTCCCGCACGACAAGACGCCGCACAAGCCCCGCCCCTCGCTCGCCGTCGAGGACCCCGGGCCGCACGCAGGAAACCCTTCGGGACTCGCGGCCACGCTGGGCGGCCGATGCACGATGGCCCCGCCCCGAGCCAACGGCGAACGAGTTTCCGGCCATCTCCCTGCTGACGGTCGCTTTGTCCCCGCCCGTCGCTCCGGCCATCCCGCCGCAGCCCCCCGCGCCTCAGCAACACGATTTCCTCGCGCTCGGCCAAGGCAAGACGGGCGTACCGGCCCATGGGACCTCCCGATACCCGGTCGTCGCAGGCAAACACCATCGTACCGGGAACCCATGGGCCCACATCATCCACAAGCGTTGCACCAGCAATGAAAATTCAAGGCACAACGTCGCAACCTGAACCGCACCTCCGATCATCGAATCTGAATTTCTTCAGTCCAACAATCGGGGTG
>OATO01000243.1_pt1 | contig 23790 bp, 20 predicted proteins | sample 1495011 | NCBI WGS metagenome assembly OATO01 (sample SAMEA2579961, study PRJEB22360) | human gut metagenome | biome: human gut; feature: human-associated habitat; material: faeces | place: Denmark | collected 2008/2010 | reverse complement strand
TTACGGTTATTTCCAATAAAAATACGGTTGGGGTGTATGATATGGAGTCCCAGGTAAAGGCTGCGAAGATAGAGGCCGGGAAGATAGAGGCCGGTAATGCGGGCCCAACTGTGAACGGAGGATTATAACTTTCCATGAAGGACATCAGTTATGAAATATTAGATTTATTCAGACAATACGGAAGCAGTCCTGAGGGCATCAGGAAGGCCCTGGACAGCCAGTCCGGGCCGGAGGTGCTCCACGCCCTGTCTGATATAAGGGAGAATCTTCTGGAGTGGCTGGATTATACTGGCTGCGGGGAAGTGCTTCAGATTGGTTCGGGCTATGGCGTTCTGACAGGACTGCTGGCCTCCAGGTGCGCCCATGTGGCAGTGATGGACGAAGTAGATGAAAACCTGGCTGTAAATCAGGAGCGCAACAAGACTTACACCAATATCACATATGGCTATAGGGCAGGGGATGAGACAGGACAGCCGGAGCCGTCATTTGACCTTGTGGTCATGGCCGGACTCAGAAAAGGCCAGGAAATACAGGACGCAGCTGCCTTTGGCGCCTCCTTTCTGAAACAGGAAGGCCGTCTGGTCATTGCGTGTGAAAATGCATTGGGGCTCAGGTACCTGGCAGGGGCAGACCATGAGGAAGGCTTCTGTACCAGAAAACAGGCGGAGGAAGCCTGCCGGGAAGCAGGACTTGCCCGGGCGGACTTCTATTATCCGGTGCCCGACCACAGAATGCCCATATCACTCTACTCAGACCGGTATCTGCCGGGAAAGGGAGACATCACCAGCCCGTCTGTGTCCTATGACGGTCCGCGGTATGCCTGCCTCAATGAAGGGGAGGTATATGACCGTCTGATTGAGGAAAATGACTTTGGCCGGTTTGCCAATTCCTTCCTGATTATTGCATCTAAGGACGGCCGGCAGGAGAAAACCATTTTCGCCAAGTATAACCGTACCAGAAAAGAGGAATTCCGCATCCGCACCACCATGGGGGAACTGGACGGAGAGCGCCGGGTGGAGAAGGCTGCCCTTGAAAGCGCAGGAAGATACCACATCCTTTCCCTGAAAAATAAGTGCCGGCAGTTAAGGCAGCTCAACCCCAGGGTCAGAATCCTGGAGCCGGAGATATCCGCAGACGGCAGCAAGGTGGAGTTTGGTTTTCTGGAAGGCATTACCCTGGCAGAACGTCTGGGCCGGTGCATCAGAGACGGAAGGGCGCCTGTGGAGGAAATTAAGGCGGCGCTTCAGTTTCTTTATGATGTGGCGGAGGATCAGATTGTTCCCTTTGCCGTGACGCCGGAGTTTACCCGGACCTTTGGGCCGGTTCCGGATATAGATGATGTTTCTTATAAAGTAAGCAACATTGACGGGCTCTTTGAGAATCTGATGATTACAGAAAAGGACGGGGATGAGAAACTATACTGCCTGGACTATGAATGGGGCTTTGATTTCCCGGTTCCTGCCCGCTTTGTACAGTACCGCAATCTGGCTTATTTCTATTATAAATACCAGGGATTGATGTCATATGCCGGCCTGGAAGAATTTTTACAGGAGTTTGGCATAGGAAGCGAGATGGCGTCTGTGTACGCATCCATGGAGGACGCCTTCCAGTCCTATGTCCACGGGGACGCTGTCCAGGGATACCTGGTGAATTACCAGCAGAAAGTGACGACCCTGTCTGAGCTTAAGGAGACGGACCAGGCTCTCTCCCAGGCAAAGGACCGCATCAGCCAGCTTCAGGCAGAGGTGGAGGAAAAGAACCTGCAGATCCGCAAAGAGCAGGAGGTGCAGCGCCTGACCAATAACCATGTGGCAAATCTGGAAGTGATGATTAAGGACCTGCGCCATGAAATCGACGAGCTGGGCAAGCTGGCAACCTATCTCAACGGGCATGAAGCCCTTGTGTTCAAGGCCCGGCGCAAGCTGGGAGCCCAGGTCAACAGAGCATTTCCAAGGGGAACCCGCAAGCGCAAGATACTCAACTACTGTTTTAACACAGTGAAGCACCCGGTGCGTTACGGAAGGCTGTACGCCACCAAAGAGGGACGCAACCAGATAGAAGGCGATTTTAAGATTGGCGAGGATTATCTCAAATACGGCAGGCTGGTATTCCCCAGTGTACCGGGCAAGGGAGGATATATGGACTCTGGCAGCGGCGAAACGTGGGACGGCCCAATGGTTTCCATCGTGATTCCCTGTTATAATCAGGTCCACTATACCTATGCATGTCTCCAGTCCATCCTGGAGTTTACAAAGGATGTCACCTACGAGGTCATCATTGCCGATGATGTGTCCACCGATGCAACGGCAGAGCTGGGCCGGTATGCAGAGGGTCTTGTAATCTGCAGAAATGAGACAAATCAGGGGTTCCTGCGCAACTGCAACCAGGCGGCAAAGGCTGCCAGGGGAAAATACATCATGTTCCTCAACAATGACACCAAGGTGACAGAGGGCTGGCTCTCTTCCCTGGTGAACCTGATTGAGTCCGATTCCACCATTGGCATGGTGGGTTCCAAGCTGGTGTACCCGGACGGACGCCTGCAGGAAGCAGGAGGCATTATCTGGAGCGATGGTTCCGGCTGGAACTACGGCCGTCTGGATGATCCGGACAAGGCGGAATATAATTATGTAAAGGATGTAGACTATATATCAGGGGCAGCCATCCTTCTGAGCACGGCCCTGTGGAAGCAGATTGGCGGATTTGACCAGCGGTTTGCCCCGGCTTACTGCGAGGATTCGGACCTGGCTTTTGAGGTGAGAAAGGCCGGATACAGGGTTGTATACCAGCCTCTCTCCAAGGTAATCCACTTTGAGGGCGTTTCCAACGGTACAGATGTAAACGGAACCGGCCTGAAACGCTACCAGGTGGAAAACAGTGAAAAGCTGAAGGAGAAATGGGCTGAGGAATTCAAAAAGCAGTGCGTCAACACCGGAAATCCCAATCCGTTCAGGGCCAGGGAGCGCAGCCAGGGAAAGAAAATCATCCTGGTGGTGGACCACTATGTGCCCACCTTTGACAGGGACGCGGGATCCAAGACAACCTACCAGTACCTGAAGATGTTTCTGAAAAAGGGCTATGTGGTAAAGTTCCTGGGAGATAATTTCCTTCATGAGGAGCCCTATACCACCACCCTTCTGCAAATGGGAATTGAGGTACTCTACGGAGACACATACGCAGCAGGCATATGGGACTGGTTAAAGACAAATGGAGACGAGATATCATTTGCGTACCTGAACCGTCCCCATATTGCCACCAAATATGTGGATTTTATAAAAGATTACACCAATATGAAGGTGATTTACTATGGACACGACCTGCACTTTCTGCGTCTGGGAAGGGAATATGAGCTGACAGGGGATATCAACATCAAGAGGGAGGCGGATTACTGGAAATCCGTGGAGCTGACCATGATGCACAAGGCAGCTGTTTCCTATTATCCTTCCTATGTGGAAATCAATGCCATACACGCCATTGACGGAAGCATTCCCGCAAAGGCCATTACGGCGTATGTCTATGACACCTTTCTGGATAACATACAGGATGACTTTGCAGAGAGGGAAGGACTGCTGTTTGTAGGCGGTTTCGCCCATCCGCCCAATGCGGATGCAGTGCTGTGGTTTGCCAGAGAAATATTCCCGCTTATACGCAGGGAACTGCCGGATGTGAAATTTTATGTGGCAGGATCCAGGGTGACAGATGAAATCAAAGCCCTGGAGGAGCCGGACAATGGAATCATTATCAAAGGTTTTGTAAGCGAGGAGGAGCTGGCGCAGCTTTATGGCCATTGCAGGGTGGTGGTGGTGCCGCTCAGATACGGAGCCGGCGTGAAGGGTAAGGTAGTGGAAGCTATATACAACGGAGCGCCCATTGTGACCACATCCACAGGGGCAGAGGGGATTCCCTTTGCGGACACCGTGCTGGAAATAGAGGACCAGGCAGAGCTGTTTGCCGGCAAGACCGTTAAATTATATCAGGACAATGAACGTTTAAACCAGCTTTGCCGCAGGACCCAGGATTATATTAAGAAACACTACAGTCTGGACGGGGCCTGGAAGGTGGTAGAGGGAGACTTTCGTTGATTCTTCAGGGCCGCGTGGGCTGCACAGCCGGCATGTCTGGATAATGCAGCTGCGTTTAAGGCCCACAGTACAGGAGGGAATGTTGAATGCAGGCTATTTTGTTGGCCGGCGGTCTGGGGACCAGGCTTCGCAGTGTGGTGAGCGACCGGCCCAAGCCAATGGCGTTGATTGAAGGGAAGCCTTTTATGGAATATGTGACCCGTGAGCTGGTCCGCCACGGGATTACGGATATTGTCTTTGCCGTGGGATATAAGGGAACTATGGTGGAGGAGCATTTCGGCGATGGGGCGGCTTTCGGGTTCCATGCCGGGTATGCTTATGAGGAGACGCTTCTGGGAACGGCCGGGGCCATTAAGAATGCAGGCAGGTTTATTACAGAGGATCGTTTTTATGTGCTGAACGCGGATACATTTTACCAGATTGATTATACCCGGCTCCTGAGACAGCAGGACAGCCAGAATCTGGATATGGCTCTGGTACTGCGCAGGGTGCCTGATGTTTCGCGGTACGGACAGGCAATTTTGGACCGTGACGGATTCCTGACCGGGTTTAATGAAAAGACAGAGGATGCAAGGGAAGGGACAATCAACGGAGGCATTTACCTTATGAAACAGCAGCTGCTGGATGAGATACCCGAGGGAAAGGTGTCGCTGGAAAATGACATGATCCCTAAGTGGCTGTCAGAGGGAAGGCGCCTGGGAGGATTTGTCAATGACGGATATTTTATTGACATTGGCATTCCGGAGGCGTATTTCCAGTTTCAGGAGGATGTGAGGAATAAAGTGGTCATTTGACAACCTAAACGAAAGACAGAGAGAGGAGACACATATGGTAATCAGAGGAAGGGCGCCTTTAAGGGTCAGCTTTGGAGGCGGCGGTACAGATGTGGCACCATTCTGCGAGGAGCAGGGAGGGGCCATCATCGGAAGCACCATCAATAAATATGCCTACTGTTCCATTGTGCCCAGGGAGGACGACCAGATTGTGGTTCATTCCCTGGACTTTGATATGACAGTGAAATATAATACCAGGGAAAATTATGTGTATGACGGAAAACTGGATTTGGTAACAGCGGCTCTTAATGCCATGGGTATTGACCGGGGCTGTGAAGTGTATCTCCAGTGCGATGCGCCTCCCGGATCCGGCCTTGGGACTTCGTCCACGGTTATGGTGGCTATGCTCACTGCCATGGCCCGCTGGAAGGGAGTGATGATGGATGCCTATGCCCTGGCTGACCTGGCTTATCAGGTGGAGCGCCTGGATTTAAAGATTGACGGCGGGTACCAGGACCAGTATGCGGCTACCTTTGGAGGATTCAATTTTATTGAGTTCCACGGACGCAACAATGTGGTGGTTAACCCTCTGCGCATTAAAAAGGACATCATACATGAGCTCCAGTATAATCTCCTTCTCTGTTATACCGGAAAAATCCATGTCTCTGCCAATATTATCAAGGACCAGGTGCAAAACTATGAGAAAAAGGACGCCTTTGAGGCCATGTGTGAGGTAAAGGCCCTGGCCTATGCCCTGAAGGATGAGCTGTTAAAGGGAAATCTCCACAGTTTCGGCAAGCTTCTGGACTATGGCTGGCAGAGCAAGAAGCGCATGAGCAGCAAGATAACAAATCCCCAGATTGACCAATTATATGATGAGGCCCTGAAGGCAGGCGCCCTGGGAGGCAAACTTCTGGGAGCAGGCGGAGGCGGGTACTTACTCATGTACTGTCCATACAATGTGCGCCACAAGGTGGCTGCCCGTATGGAGCAGGCAGGCGGACAGCTGGCGGATTGGAATTTTGAACTGCGGGGCGCCCAGAGCTGGGTGGCAGACGAGTCCAGATGGCAGTATGATCAGGTGAAGGTCCATATGCCTAATGGCGAGTACCGGTTTAACATTTAATGTTAAATTACCGGACAGGATTCACACAAGGAATATAACATACAGGATGGATGTGCAATGGATCGAGTTGTTTTTTTGGACCGGGATGGGACTCTGAATGAGGAAGTGCACTATCTGCACAGGACTTCGGACCTTAAGCTCCTTCCTGGAGTGCCGGAGGCGCTGCGGATGTTAAAGGAGGCAGGGTACCGTCTGGTGGTGGTTACCAATCAGGCAGGAGTGGCCAGGGGATATTATGGGGAGGAGGACGTGAAGAACCTTCATGTTTATATGAACCATATCCTGGAGTGCATGGGGGCGTCCATTGACGCATTTTATTACTGTCCCCATCATCCGGGCACGGGATTGGCCCAATATAAGAAGGAGTGCAGCTGCCGCAAGCCGGGTACCGGCATGTTTGAGGAGGCCGCACAGCGGTTTGAAGTGGATAAGCCTCATTCCTTTATGATAGGAGATAAACTGCTGGATGTGGAGGCCGGGAATAACTACGGCCTCACCACTATTTTGGTGGGAACCGGTTATGGAAGCGGGATTCGCAGCCAGGAGGAGAAGGAAGGGATACCTCCGGTATATGATTTTTACGCGGAGGATCTCGTAAAGGCAGCTCAGTGGATTATTGAGAAAGGACAGGCGGACGTAAGATGAAAGAGATGGAGTATCTGGAGGAACTGACCAGCCGGTATCCGGTTCTGGAGGCAGTAAAGGGCGATGTGCTGGCCGCATATGAAATCCTGCGGGATTGTTACGCAGGCGGCGGCAAGTTGATGATAGCGGGAAATTGTGGGTGAGCTGATGAAGGGATTTGTAAAACGCCGCCCGGTGTCCAAAGAATTCGCGGCCGCGCTTCAGGAAGCAGACGAAAAGCGGGGGGAAGAGCTGGCATCCTGCCTACAGGGAGGCCTTCCCGCAATTGCCCTTACCGGTCACGCGGGACTGGCCACCGCGTTCTTAAATGATGTAAACGGTGAAATGATTTATGCGCAGCAGCTGTACGGCTATGGAAAAAAGGGAGATGTATTTATAGGTATTTCCACCTCGGGCAATGCTGAGAATGTGATGTATGCCGTTGCCGTGGCAAAGGCGTCCGGCATTAAAACCATTGGCCTTACCGGCAAAAACGGGGGGAAGATGGCGGGAGCCTGCGACTGCTCCATCGTGGTGCCTTCTGATGAGACATTTAAAATCCAGGAGCTGCACCTTCCCATCTATCATACCCTGTGCCTGATGCTGGAGGAACATTTTTATGAGGTATAAGCATGTATTTGCCGTATGCGCCTATAAGGACTCGCCTTATCTGGAGCAGTGCATCCGCTCTCTTAAGGCCCAGACCGTCCCGTCCCATATCATTATCTGCACGTCCACTCCCAGCAGCTATATTGACCGGCTGGCCTGGAAATACGGCCTGCAGGTCTGCGTACGGCAGGGGGAGAGCGGCATAAAGGATGACTGGAATTTTGCATATTCCATGGCGGAGGGCGAGCTGGTTACCATTGCGCACCAGGATGACATGTACCACCGTGATTACAGCGCGAGACTTCTGGCAGCCCATAGGAGATATCCGGATATGACTGTTTTTACAACGGACTATGTGATTGTGAAACAGGGAACGCTCATCACCGGTGATGCCATGCTCTGGATTAAGCGGATTCTGAGGACGCCCCTGCGGTTTCCGCAGATGAACGACAGGGCCTGGGTAAAGAAGCTGGCCTTTGTCCTGGGCAACCCCATATGCTGTCCGGCCACCACCTATCACAAGGCGGTGCTGGGTGAACCCTTTGTACGCTCAGAGTACAGTTTTGCCCTGGACTGGGACAATCTTGTAAGGCTGGCAGAGGAACCGGGACGTTTTATCTGCGATGAGCGGCCTCTTCTCTATTACCGGGTCCATGAGGGTGCCACCACAAAGGCATGTATCAGGGATAACCGCCGGTTTGCGGAGGAGCGGGAAATGTTCTGCCGTTTCTGGCCGGAGCCGGTGGCGGACATTATCATGGGCTTTTATAAGAAGGCTTACGGAGAGTATGAGTAGCAGTTTCCGGGACTGGGAAATTGGTACGAATCAGAAAGAAAAATGCAGGGATAAGGATTTGTTGCATGGAAACTGGTAAAAACGATAAGATACTTGCAATCATCATAGGGGCGGCAGGGCTGGCTGTCCTGGCTGTGACGGTGTTCGGGGTGCTGCTCTGGGGCCCATTGGAGCCGGTGCTTCGGAATACTCGGACCCTTCTTATGATGGCAGAGGTGGTCCTTGTGTTTTTCTGGAACCTGTTCTGTCTGGCCGGCGGGAGAGGGAAAAAGCCAGGGACAGGTTCACACAGGGGTGTCAGGGCTCTGGGACTGGCAGCGGGAATCGTGCTGTTTTCCTGCCCCTGGCGGTATCCGGCATATATATGGCGGTTCTCATACTGGCAGGGAGACAGCTTCTCCGGCTGTTCTTAGAAGAAAGGCAGCTGTCCGCTCCCATTCCCTTTTTGCAGCGTACATCCATGTGCCTTGTGCTGGGAAGCGCCCTGTGGATGGTTTTGGTATGCCTTGTATCCCTTACGGGACATGGCGGGCTGGTGCTGTGGGGGGGGGTGGCCGCCCGCCCCGTAGTGGAGGGGACTGGCCGCAGTCATGGCCCTGATGGCCGTGGTCCTGGAAATCCTTTGGGGACGTAGAAACAAACAGGTTTTACCCGGGGCATGGCTGAAGGCTGTGAAGAACAGTGCAGATAAGGGAAGAAGTGAGAGCATGGCCCAGGCCGCCTTACTTGCCTTCATCATTACCATGGTTCTGATTCAGGCGGGCCGCATGAACATTGAACTGGACTATGATTCACTTCACTACGGCCTGCGCTCCGCCTATGTACTGGATAACGGAAAGGGAATTTACGAGAATCTGGGCATGATTAACCTGGTTTATACCTACAGCAAAGGCCTGGAAGTCCTGGTTCTCCCTCTGAGCGGGACTCCAACCTATGGATTTGTCCTGGCCTTTTCTCTGTGGTGTACCGTGGGGATTCTTCTCCTGGCAGCAGATATCGTGGGAAGATACTGCGGGCAGGTAAAAGGAATCCTGGCAGCAGCCATCCTTGCCGCTATTCCGGGAATCATGAATATGGCGGCCACTGCAAAAAGCGATAATATTACGCTGCTGCACCAGCTCATCATTTATGACTTTATCTGCTTCGCACTTTGGGATGGGAAACAGGGGAAGAAAAGCAGTTCTGCCAAAAATATACCCTGGCTTTCCATGGCTGTCAGCACCTACCTGCTGACCCTGGTGTATAAGCCCACGGCCCTGGTGTTTTCAACGGCTCTGGGCGGAGTGGCCCTTGTGTGTCTGTTTCTTACCCGCCGTTTAAGGGTTGGAGACAGGAGAGGCTTTTGCCTCCTTCTGATACCGGGAGCAGCGGCGGCCGGATTGTGGTACCGCACATGGCTTCTTACCGGCGTGCCTGTTACATCCATATTTGCCGGATTTTTTGAGAAGGCGGGATGCAGGGTGAAATATCCCTATACCTTTAACCATGTGATTGGAGATCCGTCTGCCCTGACTGCGGGAGAAAAATGTTCACGGCTGTGGTCGCGGGTATGGGGAATCCTGTTTGCCCCTGTAACAGAGGATATGGCCCATGTAATCATTGCATGGGGAACCGGAATTGTGACGGTTTTTCTTGTCATCTGGCTTGCTGTTTCCTGGAAGGCGGGGAGACGGGGCCTCCGGCATCCCCTGAATCTCTTTGACTGTATCCTGATTCCGGTTCTGGCCCTTGGTTCCCTGGCAAGCATCTATACTCTGTATCAGGTGGACGGGAATTATTTCATCCTGTTTTATGCTGTTCTGGTTATCAGCGCGCTGAGAATGGGATGGGGGCAGAACTGGGGACCCGCAGTCAGACGGTCCCTGTCTCTGGTGCTGGTTTTATTTTTTGCAGTGAATACAGCGGTGACCTGTACCACTGGCTGGGCCGGAGTGCCGGGCTTTACGCCTGTGAGCCTGCGTCATATGGGCTATTACGACCACCGCAGGGAAATGCTGGACAGAAGGGCCAGAGAGGGCAGCCTTACCCTTTCCTGTATGTTTACACCCAGGAGCCGTGTCCTTGCATTCGGGAGGCATCCCAGGGTCCTGGATCTGCCGTGCAGCGTCCAGAGCTACTACGATGTAACCGGAAGCGGAGGAAATGTATATCTGGTAAAGCGGCTGGCATACTTTGAGGAGTTTCTGAGATATGCCGGTACGGAGTATTTCTTCGTGGAAGCCGGATACCTGGCAGGACAGGACAGGGCCCTGCAGATGATTGAGGATATGATTGCGGAGGGAAGCCTTTCTGATATTCACTATGAATGGGGAAATATGACGGCCAGGGTTACGCTTGACGCCGGACCGCCGGATGATTCCCAACAGGCCCTTGAGGAGTTCAGGGAAAACTACAGCATGACGGAACTTGATTGACAGCCAGAAGGAGGCGCTTACATTGGAGGCAAAAGAGAGTACGAGAACCAGGATTGGGTTCTCCAGGATGGAAAAGAAATATGAGTGGAAGGACCATGTAATATTCATGGGTATTCTGCTTGCCATGGCAGTGTGGGTCAACAGAGGAATCGAAATAAAGGGGTTATATATGGATGACCTGTACTTCTGGTCCTGCTACGGGGAGCAGAGTTTCCTTCAGTATGTGTTTCCGGTGGGCAGCACCCGGTTCCGCTTTCTGTATTATCTGGCCGCCTGGCTGGAGATGGCAGTGGTCAGGAATCATGTGGGTTGGTTCGTGCCCTTTAACATCCTGTTAAACGCAGCCGTGTCCTGGAGCATATATTTCATCGGCCGAAGGCTGTCCAGGGCAAAGGGAATCGGCTTTCTGTGCGGCTCCATGTTTTTAATCAGCCGCATGGCCTATTACCAGATTGGACAGGTGCTGGGGCTTATGGAAACCATGGCCCTGTGGATGGCTGTTATGATTCTCTGGTATTTGTTCCGGTATCTCAATGAGAAGGACAGCCATGTATACTTCTACCTTTCCTGCGTGCTCTACTTTGGGGTATGCTTTGTACATGAACGCTATATGGCTCTGTTTCCTCTGCTTCTTCTGGTCCTGCTGTTTAAGAGGAGCAGGAAGCTGTGGGAATGGGGAGCCGGTCTGTTATCCTTCCTTCTGGTCCAAATCATTCGCGCCTTTACCATAGGAAGTATTCTGCCGGCAGGCACAGGAGGAACCCAGGTGGCAGATACCTTCAGCCTGGCGGACACCTTCAAATACGCCCTGAGCCAGATTGCCTATGTGTTCGGCATCAATGCGGGACCGGAACATCTCAATGGCTGTCCATGGGGGCAGAGTCCCCTGGCCATAAAGGGGCTGGTGCTCCTGGCGGATGCCTGCATCGCGGTTATTGTTCTGGCATTTGTGGTGAAGCTTGTAAGGGAGAAGCGGAAGGATTACCGTGTTCAGATGCTGAAGAACAGCACTCTGTTCATTCTGTTTACCGGGCTGTGTATTGCGTCCTCCAGCGTCACCATACGGGTGGAGATGCGCTGGGTGTATGTATCCCTGGTATCCGCCCTTTTATTCCTGGCTTATATGTACGGGGAACTGACAGAGGGAGTAAAGCCGGAGCTGTATCTGAAACGGCTTTGGCCCTGGGGGACAGCCTTTGCCTGCTATGTGGTATTCATGCTTCCGGTGGAGCTGTATTACCGGGCGGACTATCCCAAGCTGTATCTCTGGCCCAACCAGCTGCGGTATAATTCGCTGGCCGAGGAGACCTACGGAAGATATGGGGACGGCATATTCGGCAAAACCATTTACATCATAGGTGACAGCTATGAGATGAGCGATTTCACGGCCAGAACCTTTTTCAAGGTGTTTGACAGGGAACGGGCAGCAGAAGGAACCAGGGTGGAGTTCATAGAAAATATCCGGGATATCGGTCTGGTGGATGACAGGATGCTGGTTTTGCGGGAAGACCCGGACCATGAGGGATTCCAGGATATCACGGAGCTTGTAAGGGAAATGAAGCTCCAGGTGGATTACGGCTACTACAGCGACGGCTGGATGGATGAACATGCCAGCCTGACGGTCATGGCCGGTGAGACAGGCGTGATTGACCTGGAGGTGGTATATCCCGGAATCATGAGCGGCGGCGAGGCTGTCAGGATTACAAAGGATAAGGAGGAGCCGCGTTATCTGCCGGTGCGGTCCAATGTTGTAAATACAACCATTCAGGCCGAGCCGTGGCAGACGGTGCACCTGACCTTTGAATATAATTTCTTTATGCAGAATGCCCAGGAACAGAGGGGAGAGGACCGGCTGGCAGCGATAGTGCATTTGACGGTCAGATAAGAACCGGTTTCCGGGAAAGACATAGGGAATGAGAAAGGAGCAGGATAACCATGAAAGCAGAACGAAACAGGAAAATCATATATTGGCTTCTTCCGCTTGCAGGCATCTTATTCTGCCTTTGGTATGTGAAAAGCGCCACCTGCGATGTGGTGTACTCAGACTACATCCGGCTGGTGAACAGCTATCTGCCGGATGTATGGAATCCGGAGAAATTTTTTGTGCCGGATGTCCTGACACGCATCCCGATCAATTATCTCTGCCGGATTGTCAATGTGGAGTTATTCGGCTTTACCATAACCCTGGAGCGTGTTCTGGGCGTGGTGAGCCTGGGGCTGGCCGGCTGGGTATTTGCCTCCTACTGCAGGAGCAGGAAAATCGGATGCCTCTGGTTTGCGCTGCTGATGGCAGTGATGTTCAGCCTGAATAAATGGGAAATGCTTACCAATGGAAGCGGATGGTCCCATTTCTTTGCCTTTGCCTGCTTCTACTACCATGAGCTGGTTCTGGACCGGGTGTGGGCAGGAGAGGAAAAAAGACGGGACCGGTTAAAGCTGCTGGTACTGCCGTGGCTTATTATACTGGGTACTGCCGGCCCGTATTGTGCGGTCTATGCGGCCACGCTGCTGCTATCCTATGGGTTCTGCATGGTGATGGACCGGAGGAAGCGTAAGGACTGCCCGGGCAGAAGGGGGCAGGGTTCCTGGGATATGCGGTATCTGGCCTATATGGCCTGCGCCCTGCTGCCCCTTCTTCTGTATATGCTGAGCAATTCCATGGCGGTGGAGGAACACGCGGGAGCCACAGGACGTTCCCTGGGCACGATACTGGCTGAAAATCCCACATTCCCCATCCGTTTTCTGTTAAAGTCCTTTGCGGGAGTCCTGGTGGGAGGGGAGGAACTGGAACGTTTCATGGAAAACGGCCTTCTCAGCAACCGGATGTGTTATGTTCTGGGCCTGTTTGTGGTCTGCGGCTATTTGATGGCCTTATGGATTAATTTCCGGTTCCGACTGTATGAGAGGACCATTATGCCTCTGATGCTTCTGGCGGGAGGCGGGATGAACCATGTAATCATTTTCATTTCCCGGTATATATTTGAGAAAGAAAGTTATGCGTTAAGTTCCCGCTATGCCCTGCAGTTCCAGGTGGGAATATTGGGAATTATACTTACCTTTGCCCTGGCGTGGCAGATGAAGGAGAGGACAAACAGAGGATACCGGTGGGGCATGGCTCTATTCTGCCTTGCAATCCTTATGGGAAATGGTTATACTACTTATCGTGAGATCCAGAAAGCGCCCAGCAGGGAGGAAAGCTTTGAGAGAAAGGCCCGGCTGGCCCTGGAGGTCCCCGGAATGAGCCGTGAGGAGCTAAAGGACAGGGGAGAAGAACTGGAGACAGAGTTTGAATACCGCAAAGGACTGGACAAGATACAGAACGCGTTCCGGATACTGGAAGAGAACAAGCTGAATGTGTTCCGGGAGTAGGATGCGGGCAGGATGGAATGTGAGCGGGAAAGAATATAGGCAGGATGAAATGCAGGCAGGAAAGAGTGCGGACAGGATGGAATGTAAGCAGGAAAGAATGTGGGCAGGATGAAATGCAGGCAGGATGGAGTGCAGGTAGGAAAGAGTGCGGACAGGATGGAATGCAGGCAGGAAAGAGTACAGGCAGAATAGAATGCGGCTGGAATACAATGTGCCGGAAATACAATGGAGGACAGAGATGAAGGTAGTAATATTAGCAGGAGGACTTGGTACCAGAATCAGCGAGGAGAGCCATCTGAAACCAAAGCCTATGATAGAAATTGGGGGAAAACCCATATTGTGGCATATCATGAAGTATTATTCGGAATTCGGATTCCATGAATTCATTATCTGTCTGGGTTATAAGCAGTATGTGGTGAAGGAATTTTTCGCAGACTATTTCCTTCACACCTCAGATGTAACATTTGATCTGGCTAACAATAAGATGGAAGTCCACAATAACTATTCCGAGCCGTGGAAGGTAACGTTGGTGGACACCGGACTCAACACCATGACAGGCGGGCGTGTAAAGCGTATCCAGCCTTTTGTGGGGGATGAGCCTTTTATGCTGACCTATGGGGACGGCGTGTCAACAGTGGATTTGGATGAACTGGTGCGTTTCCATCAATCCCATGGCAGGACAGCTACTATTACAACAGTCAACATCGGACAGATGAAGGGCGTTCTGGATATCGACGAAAATGATACGGTTCTCTCCTTCCGGGAAAAGGAGGATAATGACGGTGCCCTGATTAACGGCGGGTTCATGGTGATGAATCCTGAGATATTTAATTATCTGGAAGGGGATTCCACTGTGTTCGAGCAGGGACCTATGCAGAAACTGGCGGCGGAGGGACAGCTTAAATCCTTCTACCACAGCGGATTCTGGCAGTGCATGGATACACAGCGTGAGATGAATAAGCTGGAGGGATTGTGGCAGTCGGGCAGGGCGCCCTGGAAGATTTGGTAGAGGAGGGCCGTGGGGATTCGCGGGGGGTCCGCATGGTTCCAGGGGGGGCCCCCGGCGGAACACGCACACCATTCCAGGCGTGCTCCCTGATGAAACACGCTCTCGCTCGGTTTACACGTAGCGGTACTAAGACGCGTGAAAGACCGCGCCTAAGTGCCGGCGTGTAAAATGGTTTCAGCAGGAAGCACGCCTGGAACCATGCTGGGCTTCCTCGAATGCGGTAGAAAGAAGATGCTGAGGGGAGTTGTGTAGGGCAGACGGTGTGCGGCAGGCGGTGAGCGGTAGGCGGTAAGTGGTGAGCAGCAGATGGTGTGCGGTAGGTGGTTCGGAAGGGTTTTTGTGGATGGTTGGAAGTTGGATGAGAGGATTTTTTTATGAAGATGAAGGAATTGATGGATTTTTATAGAGATAAAAGGGTGCTTGTGACGGGGCATACCGGGTTTAAGGGGGCTTGGCTTTGCAGGATTCTGACGCTTGCCGGGGCTCAGGTGACGGGGTATTCCCTGGAACCGCCTACGGATCCCAGCCTGTTTGAGATTGCCGGGCTGGAGGATGTGATGGACAGCGTGATTGGAGATATCCGGAATCTACAGGGGCTAAGGGATGTGTTTGAACGGGTGAGGCCGGAGGTGGTGTTTCATCTGGCGGCCCAGCCCATTGTCAGGGATTCTTATAAGGATCCGGTGTATACCTATGAGACAAATGTCATGGGGACCGTGAACGTGATGGAGTGCGTCAGACTGACGGACAGTGTGCGCTCTTTTCTCAATGTGACCACGGACAAGGTGTATGAGAACCGGGAGTGGGAGTATGGGTACAGGGAATGCGATCCTCTGGATGGATACGATCCCTATTCCAACAGTAAGTCCTGTTCCGAGCTGGTAACCCACAGCTATCAGAAATCATTTTTTGGTGACGGGCGGTGTGCTGTCTCCACCTCAAGGGCAGGCAATGTCATTGGGGGCGGCGATTTTGCCAACGACAGGATTATTCCTGACTGTATCAGGGCAGCTGCAACAGGGAAAGATATCATTGTAAGGAATCCCCATTCCACCAGGCCCTACCAGCTGGTGCTGGAGCCGCTGGCCGTGTATCTTACCATTGCCATGAGGCAGTATGAGGATGGACGATACCAGGGGTATTATAATGTGGGGCCTGACGATAAGGACTGCGTGACCACAGGATGCCTGGTGGATATGTTCTGCCGGCTCTGGGGCGGGGATGTAAAATGGGTGAATCAGTATGACGGAGGCCCTCATGAGGCCAATTTTCTGAAGCTGGATTGTTCCAGAATAAAGTCGGTATTTGGCTGGCGTCCCAGATATGGGGTGGAGGAAGCTGTTGAAAAGACAGTAGAGTGGTCCAGGGCTTATCTGGACGGTGAGGATATGCTGGAGGTTATGGACCGGCAGATAACAGAATTTTTTTCGTAAAGAGGAGAAATGAACATGGCATTTGAACATAAGACAGAGACAGAAGCAAGGCAGCAGATTCTGGACATGGTGGCCGAATACTGCGACACCTATCACAATAAAAAGGGGCCTTTTCAGGAGGGTGACCGCATTCCCTACGCTTCCAGGGTCTATGACCATAAGGAGATGGTAAACCTGGTAGACAGCTCACTGGAATTCTGGCTTACCTCCGGCAGATACACCGATGAATTTGAGAAGAAGCTGGCAGACTATCTGGGCGTGCGTTTCTGCTCCTTGGTGAACTCCGGTTCCTCCGCTAATCTGGTGGCCTTCATGACGCTGACATCCCCTTTGCTGGGGGAGCGCAGGGTAAAAAGGGGAGATGAAATCATCACGGTTGCCTGCGGGTTTCCAACCACGGTGGCCCCTGCTATCCAGTTTGGCGCAGTGCCGGTGTTTGTGGATGTGACGATTCCCCAGTATAACATTGATGCGGAAAAGCTGGAAGAGGCCCTGTCTGAAAAGACCAAGGCAGTGATGATTGCCCATACCCTTGGAAATCCTTTCGATTTAAGGGCAGTGAAGGCATTCTGCGAGAAGCATGGCCTGTGGCTGGTGGAGGACAACTGCGACGCTTTGGGTACCCAGTATACCATGGAAGAGGACGGAAAGGAAGTGACCCGGTTTACAGGTACTATCGGTGACATCGGCACATCCAGCTTCTATCCGCCCCACCACATGACCATGGGCGAGGGAGGTGCTGTCTATACGGACAGTCCCCTTCTCAATAAAATCATCCGATCCTTCCGCGACTGGGGCCGCGACTGCGTATGCCCCTCAGGCCGCGACAATATGTGCGGACACAGGTTTGACAGACAGTTCGGGGAGCTTCCCCTGGGGTATGACCACAAATACGTGTATTCCCATCTCGGGTATAACCTGAAGGCAACGGATATGCAGGCCGCCATTGGATGCGCCCAGCTGGATAAATTCCCATCCTTTGTGGAGCGGCGCCGTCACAATTTCGACCGCCTGAAGGCAGGACTTGAGGGAACAGAGAAACAGCTGATTCTTCCGGAAGCCTGCCCGCATTCCAGGCCCAGCTGGTTCGGTTTCCTGATTACGTGCAGGGAAGGCGTTGAGCGGAATAAGGTTGTCCAGTATGTGGAGAAAAAGGGCGTGCAGACCAGAATGCTGTTTGCAGGCAATCTGACAAAGCATCCCTGTTTTGATGAAATGCGGGCAGCAGGCCAGGGATACCGTATTGTGGGCAGCCTGGACAACACGGACCGCATTATGGCCGACACATTCTGGGTGGGTGTGTATCCGGGAATGACAGATGAGATGATCGACTATATGGCCAGGACTATTAAGGAAGCAGTGGAGTGCGCATAGGGACTCTGCGGGAACCGATTAGGCACCGTGCCGTAAACACGGCAGGAATAAAGGGCAGGAGCGCTGATTATGATGAAAACCTATGATATGAGCCGGGTCCATGAGGCTAACTTGACCATATTAAAAGAGATAGACCGGATTTGCCGCAAGTATAATATCCGCTACATGCTGGACGCGGGCACCCTTATAGGCGCTGTACGCCATAAGGGGTTCATCCCCTGGGATGATGACGCGGATGTGGCGTTTACCAGGAACCAGTATGAGGCATTTATGAAGGTGGCTCCAAGGGAGCTGCCGGATACCATGGAGCTGCTGGAGCCGGACAGTTACAGGGGCGGAAAGGCATTTTATGATTTTACTCCCAGAATCATTTACAAAAAAAGTAAATGCCATGAGGACAGCCCGGAAATGCAGTACTATGAGGGAAAGCTGAATCATATATGGGTGGATCTGTTCATTCTGGACAAACTTCCTGCCTCCAGGGCAGGGGCGGAATTTACCCGTTTCCTGCACAAGGCAGTGTATGGCATGGCCATGGGGCACAGGTATAAGCTGGATTTTGGCAAATACAGCCTGATTCACAAGATTTTCGTGGGAGGGCTGGCTGCGGCAGGCCGCCTGGTGCCCATGAAGCTTATCTTTGCCATGCAGAAGGCAGCTGCCCTGAAGGACAGGCACAGCAAGGGGAGTCTGCGCTATTACAGTAACTATCAGCCGGATTATCTGTATGTGACTGTGGATAAATCCTGCTGCGACCAGGTGGAGGACTCGGATTTTGAGGATACCCGCCTGATGATACCTAAGGGATGGCATCAGATACTGACAGAGGTGTATGGCAATTACATGGAAATGCCGCCGGAGGACAAACGGGTGCCCACCCACTCCAGCCAGCAAATCCGTATTTTTGATTAGAGCGTGCCGGAGCGGGGGTCAGACACGCACTGGGGGGATGAGTACAGAGAGATTGGCAGCATATGTAAACATGCCCCAGGAAAGGATTACAGACAAAAGAGATGGACAGGTTGTTATCAGTTGTGGTATCGGTCTACAACGAAGAAAAAGCATTGGAAGAATTCTACAGGGAAACCACACATGTGTTGGAACAAATCAGCTGGGATTATGAGCTGCTTTTTGTCAATGACGGCAGCAGGGATGGAAGCCAGGACATACTGGACCGTATGGCCGCATCTGATTCAAGGGTCAGGGTGATAAGCTTTTCCAGGAATTTTGGACATGAGGCGGCCATGATAGCGGGACTGGACTACAGTAGGGGAGACGGCATCATCTGTATGGACGCGGACCTGCAGCATCCCCCGGAATGTATACCGGATATTCTGGCTAAGTTTGAGGAAGGATATCAGGTTATCAACATGGTCCGCACCAAAAACAGAACGGCAGGGCTGGTGAAGAACATCACTTCCTCCGGCTTTTACTGGCTTATCAACCGGATTTCAGATGTACACTTTGAGGCAAATGCCTCTGACTTTTTTGCAGTCTCGCGCCATGTGGCCCAGGTGCTGAAGAACAGCTACAGGGAGAAGGTGCGTTTCCTCAGAGGCTATGTGCAGAACGTAGGCTTTAAGAAAACCGCCATTGAGTATGAAGCAAGGGCCCGGGTGGCAGGGGAGAGCAAGTACAGCATCAAGAAGCTGTTTGTGTTTTCCATCAATACAATCCTGTGCTTTTCCAACATGCCCCTGAAGCTTGGTATCTACGCAGGCATATTCTCGGCCCTGCTGGGCTTGGCTGTCATGATATACACGCTCTGCACCAGAAAAGGTGCTCCCAGCGGCTATGCCACCATTGTGGTTTTGATTTGCTTTATGTTTGCCATGATGTTTGTGATTATCGGCATCATCGGTGAGTATATTGCGATTCTGTTTACGGAACTGAAGGACAGGCCGGTTTATATTGTGGATCGGACGGAGAATATAGTTCAGGGAGAGAACGCGGATTAGAATAAATAACGACATGAATAGGACCGCTGCGGCTGTGCATCAACAGGCACTGTGCCGCGGCGGTCTTTTTAATGCGCCGTTATACTAATTCCACGTCAATTCCCATACTTTCAAGCCGTTCCACATATTCCCCATCCAGTTCTTTTCCTACGATGATACGATGGATGCAGTCCAGCTGGCTGATATTAATGAAGGCACTGGCCTGGAATTTGGTGTGGTCGCAGAGAAGAATAACCTCTTTGCCGGACTTGATATATTGCTTTTTTATATTTGTATCATCAGTTATATAACTGAGCAGGCCTTGTTCCATGTCAACGGCATCAATGGAAAGAAATGTTTTGTTGACAGAGATGCTTCCCAGCATTTTTTCAGCAAAATAGCCGTAGGTGGAATTGAACCCTTTTCTGACCACTCCGCCCACCATCAGCAGAGTAGCATTGGGGAATATACTCACCTCAGAAGCAATGTGCAAATCATTGGTGACCACAGTCAGGTCAGGTATGTCATTGACAAGCTTTGCAAGCTCCAATACAGTGGTTCCGGAATCCAGAATGATTTTCTCGCCCGGACTGATATGTTCCCTGGCAGCTTTGGCAATGCGGGCCTTTTCATCTGTATTGGATTCCTTCTTTTTTACAAAGGAGGGTTCCAGGGATGTGTGGTTTGCAGACATGGCGCCGCCCCGGGTCTTTTGAATCAGTCCCTGGCAGGACAGCTCTTCTATATCCCTTCTGGCGGTTGCCTTGGATATATTCAGCTGACGCATCAGTTCCTCTGATGTCACTATTTTTTCTTTGTTGGTTATATCAACAATCGCCTGAAGGCGTTCTGCTTTCAACATGACAATTCTCCTTGATTCCTACTTATAAAAAACCTCTAATGCCTGAATCGCCTTTTTAAACTTCTCATACTTTTCTTTATAAAACACGGCCTTGGAAGAATCAGGGATGTATGTCCGGGACAAATGACACATCTTCTTCACGGCGCTATGAAAGTCGGGATAATATTCACAGGCAACCGAAGCGCAGATGGCAGCGCCTAAGGCCCCGCGTTCCTTTCCTTCCATTACCTGTATGGGCAGCTGAAGGATATCAGCCAGTATCTGGGTCCATACAGGTGAATTAGTGATGCCTCCTGATAAACGGATTTGCTTTTGGGGATGTATGGTGCCGGTTAATTTCTCAATGTGGTAGCAGGAGGAAAAAAGGATTCCCTCATAAATGGCCAGAAGAATATCCATAGGGGAATGACTGCTGTCGAGATTGAGAAAAGCGCCTTTGGCATCAGGAACAGAATTGGAGGCAAAAAGGTACGGCATAAACAGGATATCAGTCTGCTTTAATCCTGACTCAAGGATTGACTTATTGCAGTAGTCGTATAATTCGCGGCGTTCCAGGCCTGGATACATCCGGCTCAGAAAGTGATCGGCGTACCAGTCAAAATTACTGGCAGATGTAGGGCTTGATTCTTCAATTATATAATAATCTGGTAAAAAAGCAATGGTGTTGCCGTTTTTTCCAATGCATTCTTCCAGGTCATCGGTCAAATATTCATTGATGGACCATGTCCCGGTTATGAGGCACAGACAACTGGAATCCAGGATACCGCTGGCCAGACAGCAGGAGTCAACATCGTATAATCCGGCTGCTACCGGTATGCCTTCCGGAAGACCGCATTGAATGGCTGCCTGGGAAGTGACGAAACCGCCTGTTTCAAAGGATTGGAGTATAGGAACGCAGGCCAGGCGGAAATACTCACGAATATCAAGAAGTTCAAAGATTTCCGGGTCAAATTGTTTATCGCGTATATTAAAGAGGTTGGTGCAGGATGCGTCCGTATAATCGGTAGCAAGCATGCCGGTCAGACAATAACGGATGTAATCCTTGATACATACCATGTGGCAGGCTTGTTTAAGCAAATCCGGCTGGTGTTTTTTTAGCCAGGGAAGCAGCATGGCCTGTTGTCCGGCCCAAAGATTTTGCAGGGTCAGCTGGTACAGCCTGCTGTTGATGCCGTTTTTTGAATATTCGCCCAGAAGTGATTGGGCGCGGGTATCTGTGGACACGATAAAAGGAGCAATGGGGGAATTTGCGCTGTCTAAAAGTCCAAGACCTCCGCCATAGCCGCAGACAGATACACCTTTAATGTCCTGGGCACAAATCTGTGCCTTTCCGATAGCATCACGTATGACCTGGCAGTTACCTCTCCAGACAGCATGGGGATCCCGTTCTGTCCAGCCGGGATTTGGATGGTCCATGGGAATCTGGACCTGGGACACGGACAATTCTCTGCCATTTTCATTAAATACGGCTGCCTTGATAGCAGAGCCGCCGTTGTCTATTCCGATAAAGTATGCATGTTTTTTCAAGCGCGGACCTCCTTTGGATGGATTTTTAAAATAGTAAGGGCATCTTCTGATTAAAAGATGCCCTTAGTATACCATAGACTTTGTTTACGTAGTATTCCTGATTTTGGACGCGTCTTAAAATTCATTCCCGCCATCTGCGCGCCCTAGAGGGTTGCCCGGTATTCCTTGACTTTATCCATAAATTCTTTAACCCGCTTTACATCTACAGCATTTTCAAAAACACCGTCATATTTAAAGGTAGTTGCACACACTGCTCCATCGGCAACGGACAGCTGTCTTGTGATGTTATTCACATTACATCCGGTATTACAAAGGATAGGGGTGTGTTTGACAGAAGCTTTTACCTGGCCAAGAATCTGGGTATCGGTTTCGCTGCCGGCAGTGAGACCAGATACGCAGAGGGCGTCTGGGCGGTTGTTGAATTCTGTGGACCTGGCAATATCCTTTATATCCCTGTCCGCCAGATATCTGGCAGCTTCAGGCACAATATTGAAAAGAAGCTTTAAGTCTTTTGCGCCTACTGCCATTTTATGACGGACGGTTTTTCCTACATTGGTGTTCCAGAGTCCAAAGTCAGATGCATATACACCGGAGATAATTTCACGGATAAATTTACCGTCTACAGCGACCGCCAGGTCAATGGAGGCAATGGGGTCCCACAGGCAGTTGACGCCATATGGAACTGTTATGAGCGGTTTTAGTTCACCGATTACCCTTGCCATGGCAGCTATCGTGACAGGTTCCACCTTTGTGAGGTAGGGAAGGCTGAACTCATTGGAGAACATAATTCCGTCAACCCCGCCCTCCTGAAGTGCCAGGAGGTCTGCCTTGGCAGCAGCCATCACCTTTTCCATACCTCCGTCTGCGTCATAATAGGGGTCTCCGGGCAATGGCTGTAAATGGCACATTGCAATGATTGGTTTTTCTACATGAAATAAATCCTGCATCCAGTTTGACATAATGATATATTCCTTTCTCAATTCAAATTAGGAGTTTGCATCGAGTTTGTACTCAAATAGTATCATAAAGATTCTAAAAATGCAATAATAAAATCATAAATATTGCAAAATAGTTCAAAATATGCTAAGATTAGTTCAAAAAGGAGGGATGACATGAAGATTATACCATCAATCGCGTCAGCATCCCAGCTGGATTTAAAATGCCAGCTGGACCGGATTAGAGACGTACCGTACATACATATTGATGTGGAGGATGGAAATTTTCTGCCTAATATTACGTTTGGCATGAAAACTGTAAAAGAGATGGCAGCCTATTCTAAGGCAGAACTGGATGTTCATCTTTTGACGACAAATCCAATCAAATATATTCAAGAACTATCAAAAAGCGGCATATCTGCTGTCTGCGGACATATGGAGGCCCTACCGTACCCATTGGAATTCTTACATGAAGTACGTCAGGCAGGAATGAAGGCAGGCCTTGCCCTAAATCTGTCTATGCCAATAGAGCAAGTCATGAGTTACATCGGCTCCTTTGATTATCTTCTCCTTATGACATCCGAGCCGGACGGCTGCGGCCAACGGTTCCGGTCATGTGCCCTGGAACGGATTCGCAGGGCCAGGGCCTGCATACCGGATGAGGTGATGATTTACGCGGACGGCGGAATTGGAAGGGATGAGCTGGGGAAGGTGGCAGAGGCAGGTGCAGATTGTGTGGTTATGGGACGGGCGGTATGGGGAGCAGAAGATCCGGCCAAAGCCTGGAAGGAGATGGAAACATTAAATGGATATGGAACTGATTCAAAGGCCTTTCGGAATATATGAAAAGGCTATTAAGCCGCAGGAATGGGAAAAAATGTTTGCCGATGCTTCGTCTGCGGGGTACCAGAATTATGAAATCA
>OATO01000242.1_pt1 | contig 23973 bp, 17 predicted proteins | sample 1495011 | NCBI WGS metagenome assembly OATO01 (sample SAMEA2579961, study PRJEB22360) | human gut metagenome | biome: human gut; feature: human-associated habitat; material: faeces | place: Denmark | collected 2008/2010 | reverse complement strand
TGCATGAGCTGCCGCAACAGGCGACGCCGGCACCGCAGGCGGCGACCGCAACTTCGCCGAATTCACCATCTAACCTGCCAAAAAGGGACAGGTTTATTTTGGCAGGTTTTATCTGGGCAAACGTCGAGGCAGTAATGCAGCAAGCCACTGCCCACCGCATTGAGAGATTCGTTTTTGAAAGGAGGCCCCGTGAACGCCTTTGACCGCTACGCCCCGTTTATCCAAGACTTCATCTACTCCCACGATTGGGAGAGTCTACGCTCCATCCAGGTTGCAGCAGCTGATGCCATCTTTAACACTCAGGACAATGTGCTCCTGACGGCATCCACGGCTTCCGGCAAAACCGAGGCAGCCTTCTTTCCCATCCTGACCGAGTTTTGGGAGAACCCGCCCGCGAGCGTTGGCGCCCTCTACATCGGCCCCCTCAAGGCACTCATCAATGATCAGTTCGTCCGCCTCAACGACCTGTGCGAAGAGGCCGATATCCCCGTCTGGCACTGGCATGGCGATGTTTCGCAGTCGCACAAGGCTAAGCTCATCAAAAAACCGAGCGGTATCTTGCAGATTACGCCTGAGTCGCTCGAGGCGCTCCTGATCCATAAGCACATGGCAATCCCTCGTATGTTCTGCGACCTGCGCTATGTGGTTATCGACGAGGTTCATTCGCTCATGCGCGGCGACCGCGGCGGTCAGACGCTCTGCCTTATCGAGCGCCTCTCGCGCATGGCGGGCGTGCAGCCCCGCCGCATCGGCCTTTCTGCCACCATCGGCGACCCCGAGCGCACGGGCGCCTTTCTCTCACAGGGAACAGGACGCGATTGCATCATCCCCCGCTTTGAGGAACCGCGCCGCGTGTGGCGTATCTCCATGGAGCACTTCTACAACTCGGGTCCCCAGGCGCAACAACGAGGATTCGAGAGCACGGGTCCTCAAGAGGCCGAAGTGCTTGCGTGCGAGCGCATTGAGGCAGCGGCACCCGCGGCACTGCCCGCCGGCGCCCAAGACATGCGTCACAGCGGACAGCTCACACAAGAGGAGCGCCGTCAACGTCGTGAGCGGGCACGGGACAAGGCTACCTCCAGGGATCGCCGCACTTCGTCGGCCCCCGAGGGCGAAGTCGACATCCCCCGAGCACCCGAACAGGCATTACTCAACCCCACCGACACGGCGCCAGACAACGCCGACCCCGGCATGGGCTATATCTTTGAGCACACACGCGGCCGCAAGTGCCTGGTCTTTGCCAACTCGCGCGAGGAGGCAGAGGCCGTGTGCTCCATGCTGCGCAGCTACTGCGAGAGCCGGCACGAGCCCGACCGCTTTCTCATCCACCACGGCAATCTTTCAGCATCGCTGCGCGAGACGGCAGAAGAGCTCATGCGCGATGAGGAGCAGGCACAGACAACCGTCACCACATCTACACTGGAGCTCGGTATCGATATCGGCCGTCTGGAGCGTGCGTTTCAGATCGATGCACCGTTTACCGTCAGCTCCTTTTTGCAGCGAATGGGCCGCACGGGGCGCCGCGATCTTCCGCCCGAGATGTGGTTTGTCATGCGCGAGGAAGAACCCGAGCCGCGCACGATGATGCCCGAGACCATTCCGTGGAAGCTCCTGCAGGGCATCGCGCTCGTACAACTCTATCGCGAGGAAAAGTGGGTCGAGCCACCCGAACTCGATCGACTCCCCTACAGCCTGCTCTACCACCAGACTATGTCGACGCTTGCCAGCACCGGCGAACTCACGCCGGCAGAGCTTGCCCAGCGCGTGCTCACACTCAGCTATTTTCATCGCATCTCGGCCGATGACTATCGCGTGTTGCTGCGTCACCTCATTAAGATCGACCATATCCAAGTCACCGAGGGCGGCGGGCTCATCGTGGGCCTCGCGGGCGAGCGCATCATTAACAACTTTAAGTTCTACGCTGTGTTCCAGGAAAACGAGGAGTTCACCGTTCGCAGTGAGTCGGCCGAGTTGGGCACGATCGTCAATCCGCCACCGCCCGGTGAGCGCATCGCCATCGCCGGACACTGCTGGATTGTCGAGGAAGTGGACTGGAAGCGCCACACCGTCTTTGCCACGCAGGTCAAGGGCCGGGTGCCGGCCTACTTTGGCGACTGCCCCGGTGATATCAATACACACGTACTCGAGCGCATGCGCAAGGCGCTCAACGAGCACGCAGCATATCCGTACCTTATGGGTAACGCACGGGCCCGCCTTGCGCAGGCTCGTCATACCGCCGAGATTTCGGGCGCGGGAACCAAGCCGCTCATTAACCTGGGCGGCGACACCTGGGTGCTCTTCCCCTGGTTGGGAAGCTACGCCTTTTTGGCGCTCGAGCGCATGCTCAAGATTAAATGTGCCGCGGAGCTGGGCCTTCGCGGACTCGACCCGTCACGCCCGTACTTTATGCAGTTTAAGATGAAGGCCGACGAGGAGACGTTCTTTGAAGTGCTCGCCGCCGAAGCCGAGAAAGACTTCGACCCCATCGACCTCGTCTATCCCGGCGAGGTGCCTTACTTTGACCGCTACGACGAGTTTGTTCCCGAAGAGCTCGTGCGCAAGGGCTTTGCCGAAGGCGTGCTCGACATCGAAGGCATGAAGCAGCGCGTTCTCGGCTGGCGCGACCACGCCTAAGACCAGTCTTTTTGGGACGAGGAGACTTATTTGTCGTGAAGGACGGTGCCGAGGAAGTCGGTGTCGAAGGGCACGGCTTCGGCAAAGGCGTAGTTGCCGTCGCTGGCGATGAGCAGGTAGTTTTCCTCGCCGCCGAACTTCGCATCGCCACATGGGACCACCCAGGCGTGGGCGAATACCTCGAGTGCCGTGGCAGCGCAATCGCGCAGGAACGTCACATCGCTCCCCTCGCTTGCGCTCACGATATTGGCCACGTAGATGCCGCCGGCATTCAGGCTGCCCCGCACTAGACGCAACGCCTCAACGGTCGCCAGCTCGCGTACGGGCTCGGCACCGCCAAAGCAATCGCTCACGACCACGTCGTAGCGACGATGACCCACACTCGTCACACCCAGATACGAGCGAGCCTCAGCAGTAATCACCCGCAAGCGGTCGCCCACCGTGCGCTCCAGCTCGTCCAGATAGAACCAACGGCGCGCCAGGCGCGTAATCTCTCCGTCATACTCGATAACGTCCATGCGCAAGCCCTCGTGCGACATCAGCGCAAACTTGGGATAGGCAAACCCGCCGCCACCCAGCATGAGCATACGGTCGATGCCGTGACCATAAGCGTCGTGCATTGCACCCTCGGCCTCAAACACGTCGTCAAACGCACGATAGTACGCAAAGACGGGCTCAGCCCAACGCTCGCCAACGTAACTCGCGCTTTGGTAGACGCCGCCTTGCACCAATACGCGGACTTCGTCGCCGCCCTCGTCGTGCACGCGCTTCACACGCGCCAACCCATTGCAGGTTCGCGCAACCTGCAGACAGGCAACACGAACAGCGACAGCGGCCGCACCAAGCGCCGCGGCTCCCAGAGCAACGCCGGCAACGACGCCGGCAGAAACACTCGGCTTGTTCATCTAGAGCTCCTTTTGCAGATAAAGGCCATGGTCATAAAATCCAAGATGGCGATAGTACTCGCGCGTACCAATCGCGCTGATCACGTTGATGCGCGCATAGCCGGCATCCCGGGCAATCTCGCACGCACGCTCTACGAGCAAACGCCCCAACCCGTGATGCTGCGCCGCCTGGCCCTGGTCACCCACGCGTGCCGCCATGCCATACACGTGCACCTCGCGAATCATCGCCTCGTCCGGCGTCGTCGGCAACTCGTCCGCATGCGCGGCAACAAACGAATGGTCGGGCAGCGACAACCGCAAAAAGCCCGCGATCTTGCCCTGCGGCGTCACCCACTGCAAAAAGCGCTCGTAAGTCACTGGCGTCTCGTACGCCACTTCCTCATCAAGAGATAGCTCATCCAAGTCGGCACCCGCCGTACTGATCTCGCGATAGCGAATCTCGCGCACCGTCGCACCATCACCCCGAGCAGCCAGACGGTTCTCAACGAGCTGACGCAGGTTGGGTTTCTTGTTGCCCACCATAATGTCGTCGGAACTAAAGTCGCGGATCATGCGACTGATACGGCAGAACGCCGGCGTCACCACGATGTCGTCGGCCAGCACATCGAGCAGCTCTTCCTCGGTATAGGGACGCCACTCGCCGCGCTCATAGCAGCCCACCAGACGCGAGCCCTCGATGAGCGCACACGGGTAGACCTTGACCTCGTCGGGCATAAAGGCCCCTTCGGTCATAAAGCGTTCGTAGTCGCGCTTATCCCCCTCCGGCGTGGCGCCCAGCAGGTTAAGCATAAAATGCGCATGGATCTTAAAGCCAAACAGGCGCGCAAGCGAAAACGCCCGTTCAATCTGCGCCACCGAAATGCGACGCTCGTTGATATCGAGCAGGTGCTGGTCGAGGCTCTGGATACCCATCTGGATCTTGGTGCAGCCCAGGCGGCGGATGAGCGTAAGCGCCTGCGGCGTTACGGCATCGGGGCGCGTCTCGATAACGAGTCCCACCACGCGATGCTTCGCCGTCTCGTTGATGCGCTGCTGACGCTCGAGCTCCTCCATCGTTGCCGTCTGCCACTCAGTGACCTTGTCCCACGGCGTACCGGGACCGTACAGACGACGCACCGCACGGTTATAGCCGCCCACGGCAGCATCCACACGCCCCTGCTCGTCGGCAACGCCGGCAGCAAGCTCGACCTCGTCTGTCGCAATGCCGGCGGCCTGATAGCGCTCACGGCGCTCTGCTACCACAGGCGGCAGGGCATCGGCGGGAGCGTCATCGAGCAGACGCCCCGCCTCGGCACGACTGATGCCCGGACGCGCCAACATGGGGTTAGCCGCCACACCAGCCACGGCATCGTCATTGAGCGCGCGGAAGAGCTCCGACATAAACCACGTCTGATACCCTTGCGGATAGTCGCTCCAGGTACCGCCGAGCACAATGAGCTCAATCTTATCGGTCGCATGCCCCATCTGCGAAAGCGCGGTCAGACGAGCGCTTACCTGCAGATACGGGTCAAAGCAATTTTGCTCCGCACGGGCGCACGCCGGCTCGGCGTGCAGATAGCTTTTGGGCATGCGCAGATCGTTGGGGCAAAATAGGCAATCGCCCGAGCATGGCCAGGGCTTGGTGATGACGGTAATGGTCGCCACGCCCGAAGCCGTGCGACGAGGCTTCATACGCAGGACCTGCAGCAGTTGACGCTCCAGATCGGAATCGACATTCCACGCAGCCCACCGAACCGGCTCCTCACGTTTAACCCGCTGGTAGAACGGCAGCAGACGGCGCTTGGCCAAATCGCGTTTGTCGGCACCCTCACGGCGCGCCTCGGCATGTATCAGTTTGACGAGCGCTTTGTCGTCCACGGTCTCGCCGCGACGCAGAGCCTCGAGTATGTTCAAGATAATCTGTTCCATGCCCCCCATTGTAAAGGCAAAGGCGCCGAAGCCCGTCACGGCTCCGGCGCCTCCATCAAAGAGCATGCCTATATGTACCGATCTCCGAAAACCGCATGTCACTCCGGATCAAACGACATGTCGCCCGAACCGACCTCAAAACGATACGTAGCAGACTTATCGCCGTTATCGAATTCAAGATTCAAAATGGTCTCGCCGTCGTAGCCAAGCGGAAGGAAATCGCTCTCGAAGTCGCCGCTGCCCAAGGTGAGGCTCGCCTTAAAGCCCGTCGAGTTCGGAACCGTCATCTCCACATCGCCCGAGCCCACACTCACGTCCATCGACTTCGCGGGGGCCTGGTAGAGCTCGAACGTCACATCGCCCGAACCGACCTCGGCATTCAGGGTATCGGTCACGGTGCCCGTAAACTCAACGTCTCCAGAGTCCAAAGTCAGGTTGAGGTCATGACACGCAATGCCCGCGACCGTCAGGTCACCCGATCCTACATTCGCTGTAATGCCCACCATGTTATCGGCAACTTCGCGCGGCAGCTCGACGGTAACCGTGCGGTCAATGGCGCGCTCGTCATCGCAATCGAACTGGCGAATCTTGAGTGTAGAGCCCTCGATCTTAACCAGATTCTGAGTGGCGGCATCGGAAGCAGACGCCCCCTTTGCAACGCGCCCGCTTTCGATGACACGTACCGGTCCGCCAGAGACACGTTTAACCTCGACCGTCCCCGACGTCACATCCAAGTCGAGCGATTGGAACGCGTCTTCGTCAAAAGTCGTGCTCGAAAGCTGCTGAGGCCGAGCGGAATAGTTCCCGCCATCCAAAAGATCGTCCTCGTCAACCGCATCGTCCATACCAGAGAAGCCGGATACAACATCGTCGAGATCCCACGGGCCATCAAAATGAATCAAAGTCCGCGAAATGCCAAAGACAAGCCCGATGATGAGCACAAACGCTCCGATGCCAACGCCCAAGCGTACCTTGGATTCATGCGAAAGCTTCATCATTCATCACTCTCTTTGGCAATCGGCTCAGCGGTAGTCGCGGTAGCCACGTCAGCATCAGATTCCGCAGAAGTATCCTTCCCCTGGGCCTTGACCGCCACCGACGCCGAACCAACCTGAATATCCCCGCGCGCCCAATCGCCATCGAGCGCACGCGCCACCCAGTGATAGATGGGAATCGTAAAGAAGATCAGTGCGGCAAAGGGGCCGGCACCAAACAGGAACATCAGCAAAAAGAACAGCAGCCAGCACACGGCCCAATACGGGAACGACTGGAACGGGCCCTTCACCGGAGTCGAGCCAACTGCGCTGCCACTCGTCGCCTGCGCCGTAGCGGCATTGGCGGCCTGCGCACTCCAGCTTGCCGCTTGCGCCGCCTTGGCGGCGGCGTCACTCGCCTGTGTTGCCGCCTCGGTGGCACGTGCCGCCGCCTCATGGGTACGGGCGCGATCTGCCGCCTCGGCCTCGCGCTGACGGGCACGGTCCTCGTTCTCAAACTCGATATCGTCCTCAATCTCATCGCTCGGATTGAGCAGCTCGTCCAAGCTCACACCATAGAGCTTGGCGAGCGAGATCAGGTTCTCGGTATCGGGCGAGCTCTCCGCGCGCTCCCATTTACTGACTGCTTGGCGCGACAGTCCCAGCTTTCGTGCCAGCCCTTCTTGGCTAAAACCCTTGCTGCGACGAAGGTCGGCGAGCCGCTGCGCAGTTTCTACATTCATGGTTCCTCCTATGTGATTCCAGCCGTGCCGCCGGACCGTTTTTCTTCTTAAGGCGCCTTGCACAGTTAAAAATCTATCCGCCACCGCCAAAAGCATGCCACCTATTCTAGTGAGATTTTTGACAACCGTCGGTTGCGGGTGCATATGAGCTGCGGAAATGTGTCCAAACAAAGCAATGACCCGTAGCTTGGTTGTCCCCGTTGCGGCGTTAACGGTAGTATGGTCGTACTGTTAATTCCGCACCGCCAACGGAGGGAGTTCCGCGCCGTGAACCGCGATTTCGCCTCATCGCTCATCCAGCTCAACAACACGTTCTATCGCGAGCACTCCGCCTCCTTCTCCGATACGCGCCAGGCCCCGTGGCCCGGCTGGGTGCGCACCATGGACATCGCGCTCGAACAGCTCGATGTCGCCACGATTGAGCATCCCGTCCGCGTCTTCGATCTCGCCTGCGGCAATATGCGATTCGAGAACTTTGCCGCCGGCGGCGCACTTGCCGCCAAGGGCGTCGACGGCGCAAACCCCTCGGCAGATGCCAGCTGCCCGTTTGAGTTCTATGGTGTCGACTCGTGTCAGGATTTGGCTATCGATGCGCACGGTCACGCCCTGCGCATTCCCAACCTGCACTTCCAGGAACTCGACGTGCTCGATGCCCTTATGAAGCTCAACCCCGCCGAGACACCCGACGTGCTTTTCGACGCCCCGCTCGCCGACATCTCGGTCTGCTTTGGTTTTATGCACCACGTGCCGTCGTGCGAGTACCGCGTACGCGTGCTCGACGCCCTGGTGCGCCAGACGCGCCCGGGCGGCATCATCGCCATCAGCTTTTGGGAGTTTATGAACGACGAGCGCATGGCGCGCAAGGCCGTTCGCGCCGAGGCCCGTGCCGAGCTCACCCCGCCGTTTGAAGGTTACGATTCCGCGCAGTTTGAAGCCGGCGACCACCTCATCGGCTGGCAAAACGACCGCCACGCCTACCGCTATTGCCATCACTTTGACGATCAGCAGATCACCGACCTGGTGCGCGGCGTCCGTACGTTCTACAAGAGCGGCGAGGTCCCCGTGCGCGAGCTTGAGCGCTTCCATGCCGACGGTCGCAGCGGCGAGCTCAACCGCTATGTGATTCTCAAACGTCTGTAGGCACCGACGATTCGCCGCCGAGCCGCACCGCATCTTTCGGGCAAACTATGCCCACCCTTTTTCAACCCATTGACGGAACGCGCAGCTATGCGTTCCATACTTATGACCAAGGAGCCTCATGGGAGCCGTCCACGTTCGCACGCCTAAGAACTTTGTGCTCGAGGAGCGCCTGGAGCGCTACGCCGATGCGATCGAGACGAACCCCGAGGCTTATGCCGGAGATTGGCGCGAGGCTTGCGCGCCAGCTGGCAGCAAGCCCTTCGAACACCTTCACCTGGATCTTGGCTGTGGCAAGGGAACCTATCTGGTCGAGCGCGCCCACCGCGAGCCCGACACCCTCTTTATCGGCATGGACCAGGAGCCCATCTGCATCGCCTATGCCGCGCAGAAAATCTGCGAACAGGGGCTATCCAACGCACTCGTCCTGCCCCGAGGCGCCGCATCGCTGCCACAGCTGTTTGCCGCAGGCGAGCTCGATGCCATCACCATTAACTTTCCCACGCCGCAGCCCAAGGCCAAGTACGCTAAAAAACGACTCGTCCATGTCGACCATCTGATGCTCTACCGCCCGCTCTTTTCAGCCGGCGCTACCGTCACACTGCGCACCGATAGCAAGCCGTTGCGCGATTACGCCCTGGGACAGTTTGCCGCGGCCGGCTACGATACGCTTTGGGTAAGCGACGACGTCCGCCGCGACCATCCCGAGCATCCCGAGACCGAGTACGAGCGCCGCACGCGCGAGATGGGTGCCGCCGTCTATGGCATTTGCGCCACACCTGGAGCGCAGCCCAGCGATGAACAGCTCGCGGCGGGCCGCGCGCAGGAGCAAAGCCTAGCCTGCTACCTGCCCGATAACCTCGATGAGCTCGCCTATGTGCCTCTGGGCATGGAAGAGGCCGTCGAGAACTTTAGAAACCGTGCCCGCAAGGGCAAGAAGCGTCTACCGCAAGAGTCCTAGGGGCTTCTGATGGTCGCGGCGTTGGCAAACAAGCGCAAATAGGCGCCAGCGAACGGCCCTCAAACCTAAGTGAGTAGACTATTTTGCAATAGCCAAGCACAGCCCGCATAGCGAAACATAAAACCGCAGGTAGAACCCTTGCGCAAAAGCGATGTGCTCGCAATATCGCAAAAAGTCTACTCACTTAGCTAGCGACTACACTAAACGGCTGGGCAGAACGCCCATTTCCTGCATTTTCTCGCGCGCTGGCACCCCACGCCGCCGCTACGCCATAATAGTTGGCGGACAATCGCGAGAGAAAGCAACCATATGGCACAGACCACGACAGATACCGCCGCCAGCACCGTCTCCGGCGCCGGCGCTGCCAGCTCATTCTCGGGCGGCACGGGAACCGAAGCCGAGTTTGGCTCGCTCGGCGCGCTCTCCCCCACCTGGTGGGAGCCCGAGGACGGCAGTGAGCCCGAACCATGGCTCACGCCCGAGCAAGCCTTCGAACGCTTCTTTGAATGGACAAGCGATCGCGGCATTGAGCTGTGGGATCACCAAGAAGAGGCCCTCATGGACCTGGCTGCCGGCGATCACGTCATTTTAGGCACACCGACCGGATCGGGTAAATCGCTCGTCGCGCTGGGCATGCTCTTTATGGGCATGGCACAGGGCAAGCGTTGCTATTACACGGCCCCTATCAAGGCCTTGGTCAGCGAAAAGTTCTTCGATCTGGTGCAGGTACTCGGCCGCGATAACGTCGGCATGATCACCGGCGATACGCATATCAATACCAAGGCGCCCGTCATCTGCTGCACGGCCGAAATCCTTGCCAACGATGCACTGCGCGAGGGCGAGGGCGCCGACGTGGGCTGCGTGGCCATGGACGAGTTCCACTACTTTGCCGACCCCGACCGCGGCTGGGCCTGGCAGGTGCCGCTGCTCACCCTGCCCCACACGCAGTTTATGCTCATGAGCGCCACGCTCGGCGATGTCACCGCCATCGCCGCCTCACTCGAGGAACACACCAGCGCTGCTTGCGACTTGGTTGTCGACGCCCCACGCCCCGTGCCGCTGAGCTACGACTACGTGACGACCTCGCTCGAGGGCACGGTCGAGCTCGCCATGCGCCGCGGCGAGGCCCCGCTCTATATCGTGCACTTTAGCCAAGATGCCGCCCTTGCGACGGCACAGTCACTCGCCAATTTTGGCATCGCCAGCAAGGAGCAGCGCGAGGCCATTAAGGAAGCCGCCAAAGGCACGAGCTTCTCGACGGCCTTTGGCAAGATCCTCAAGCGCTTGCTTGGCTGCGGCGTCGGCGTGCACCACGCCGGTATGCTGCCGCGCTATCGTCTGCTGGTCGAGCGCTTGGCGCAGCAGGGCCTGCTGCCTGTCATCTGCGGCACCGATACGCTCGGCGTCGGCATCAACGTACCCATCCACACCGTGGTCCTCACCGCGCTCACCAAGTTCGATGGCTACAAGATGCGTCGTCTGCGCGCCCGCGAGTTCCATCAGATTGCCGGTCGCGCCGGCCGTTCGGGCTTCGATACCGAGGGCATGGTCATCGCCGAGGCCCCGGAGCACGAGATCGAGAACGCCAAGCTCATGGCCAAGGCGGGTGACGACCCCAAGAAGCTCCGCAAGATTAAAAAGAAGAAGGCCCCCGAGGGCTTTGTCACCTGGAGCAAGCAGACCTTTGAGCGTCTGATTGAGACGCAGCCCGAGACGCTCAAGCCGCGCCTGCGCATCACGCACTCCATGGTGATTAGCGTGGTCGAGCAGGGCGGCGACGCCCGTGCCCGCGTACACGACCTCATCGAGACGAGCCTGCAGACCCCCGAGGAAAAGGCCAAGCTCGAGGTTCGCGCCGATGAAATCTTCGCCACACTCATCGATTCCGGCGTCGTCGTTCGCACCGAGGTGCCGCCCGCACCCGACGCCCCGACTGACGCCGCACCAGACATTGACTATGCACTGACGGTCGATCTGCCCGAGGACTTTGCGCTCGATCAGCCGCTCTCGCCGTTCTTGCTTGCCGCGTTGGAGCTGCTCGATCCCGAGAGCGAGACCTATACCATGGATCTGATCTCGATGGTCGAGGCAACGCTCGAGGACCCCAAGCAGGTGCTGCGCGCACAGGAGCGCGCTGCGCGCGACCGCGCGATGGCCGAAATGAAGGCTGACGGCGTCGAGTATGAGGAGCGCTTGGAGCGCATTCAAGACGTCACGTACGAAAAGCCGCTCGAGGATTTGCTCGACGCCGCCTTTGACAAGTACTGCCAGGAAGTGCCCTGGGCAAACGACTATCAGCTCTCTCCCAAGAGCGTCCTGCGCGATATGCTGGAAAGCGCGAGCGATTTTAAGGGCTACATTCAAAAGCTCGGCATCGCCCGCTCCGAGGGCATTCTGCTGCGCTACCTAGCCGAGGCCTACCGTTCACTCGACCGCACCGTGCCCATCGAGAAGCGCGACGAGCGCCTGCGCGACATTATCTCGTGGCTGGGCTTTGTGGTGCGCTCGGTGGACTCGAGCCTGGTGGACGAGTGGGAGAACGCCGGCAACCCGGCAGCCCTCGACGCCGCGCCGCCGCAGGGCATCGACGAGGTCGTGGCGGACCGCCGCGGCTGCACGCTGTTGGTGCGCAACGCGCTCTTCCGCCGCGTGACCCTTGCCGCTCGCGAGCACGTTCGCGACCTGGGCGAGCTCGACGACGACTGGGGCATGAGCGAGATCCGCTGGCAAAAAGCACTCGACGCTTACCACGAGCAGCACGAGGAAATCCTCACCGACGGAGATGCCCGCAGCGCCGCGATGTTTTCCATTGACGAGTCCGACGAGAAGACCGCGCACGTATGGCACGTGCACCAGATCTTTGCCGACGAGGATGGCGACCACGACTTTGGCATCATGGGCGATGTCGATCTGGACGCCACGCAAGACGGCGGCGAGGTCATCTTCAAAAACTACCGCGTCGGCTTTATCGAGGACCTGCTCGAGGACTAGCCGAACATACTGGAACGAAACGAAGCGGGGTCGCTGGCAACATCGCCAGCGGCCCCGCTTTTTGCGCGATACGCTATCCCCTACTCGGTATCCTCGACCTCATACGAATCCGCCTCGGCTGGCTCATCGTTTGTCTCTGTCGCAGCCCCGCGCGCCTCGTCAAACGCGGCCTTCATGGTCTTGTTGCCCCACGTGAGCTTGCGAATGGTAAGATCGTCGGCCTTCTTGTTGGCTAGGCGCAGATTGTTCTCGGAGGACAGCAACGCCTCCTTGGTTTTCTGCAGATGGCTAATCGTCTTGTCGATCTCATCAATCGCCGTTTGGAACTTGCGGCTCGCGATCTCGTAGTTGCGACCGAAATCATTCTTGAACTTTTCCATCTTGGCTTCGAAGTTCGTGACGTCGATATTCTGCTGTTTGTACTCCGCCAGTTCCTGCTTATAGCGCAGCGAACCCATGGCGGCGTTGCGAAGAAGCGTGATCATGGGAATAAAGAACTGTGGGCGAATCACGTACATCTTCTCGTAGCGATAGCTCACGTCCACGATGCCGGCGTTGTAAAGCTCGCTCTCGGGTTCGAGCAACGTGCAGAGCACCGCGTACTCGCAGCCCTTTTGGCGGCGATCGTGGTCGAGTTTCTTAAAGAAGTCCTCGTTCTTGTGCTTGGTCGCGGTCTCATCGTTCTCGTTTTTCATCTCGAACATAATCGAAATGACCTCGTTACCGCTTGCGTCGCACTCGCGGAAGATAAAGTCGCCCTTGGTGCCCTCGGACGCATCGTTATCCTTCTCGAAGTACGCGTTGGGAAACGCCGTCATGCGCAGGCGATTGAACTCGGTCTCGCAGTGCTGCTCGAGCGACTCGCCCACCATCTTGGTGGACAGGCGTACCTTCATGTCCTTAAGACGCTCAATCTCTTCGTCCTTGTAGCGAATCAGGTCATCGCTCGCGCGCTTGGCCTGCGCGAGCTCGAGCTCATGCGCCGCCTTGACCTGTTCCTCGCGAGAATCGCGCACCGCCAGCTCGCTCGTCAGCTTGGCACGTGCCTCATCGCGCTCTCGTTCCGCCGCGGCGACCGCCTTCGACAGCTCCATTTTTGCAGAAAGTTCTTGCTCACGAAGCTGTGCACGAAGGCCCTCGGCCTCGCGCTCGGACTGAGTCTTAGCATTCGAGAACTTCTCACGCACTTCTGTCTGGTAATCGGAAAGCTTACGATTCGCTTCGTTTTGCGCAGCCTCGAGCTTACGCTGCGCCTCGGCCGCAGCAGTTGCGAGTGCCATTTCTTGAGCCTTATCTGCGGCGGCAAGCTTTGCCTGCAACTCCGCAATCTGAGCATCGCGCGCGGCGAGGTCATTTTGAGTCGCATTGCGTACCGCGGCTTCGGCAAGCTTTGCTTCGTCATCTTTGCGCCCAAGCTGCGCACGCAGGCTATCGATCTCGCGCTGCAGCTCGGCATTCTCCTTTTGAGCATCGGCACGGGCCTCAACCGCCGCGCGCTGGCTTGCACTCTCGCGCTCTGCGGCAGCGCCCTCAAGCTTGGCACGCAGCTCGGCAAGCTCGGCATCGCGCTTGGCGACTTCTTGTGCCAGCTGCTGAGCTGCAGCGTTCTTCTGCTCGACAAGCTGAGCGTTGCGCTGAGACTCTGCCTTTTGCAAGGCAGCCGTCGAACGCGAGCGCTCAAGCTCCAGCGCCTGCTCGCCCTCGCGCTGGACTGCCTTCACACGCTCGTCCAGGTCGCGCGAAAACTCGGCATCGCGTACTTGCTTGACGATATCCGCATAGCCGGACGCATCGACCTTAAAAACTTCGCCGCAATGCGGGCACTTAATCTCGTTCATAGCAGCTCCTCGATGGACGCAAATTTCGACCGCCTACACTCTACCGCGCCGCACGGACAAAAAAGGCGCCGCTGCCAGAGCCACCACAAAGGTGCCTGTCCCCTTTGTGGTGGCTCTGGCGCCCTATAACCCAAAGAAGCTAAGAATCTGATCACGGCTTACGGGCTTGTACTCGTTGGCATCGAGACCGACATCGTAGCGAAAGATAGGGCGCTCGCGATCGCGGTTGCGCACGTTGGTGCGGTCTCCCCTGCTGTGGATATGCCCGTGCAGCATGACGGCGCCACGCGCCTTGCCGTTCCAGCTGAGCATGGGGTAGTGGCTCATAACCAGACGATGGCCCTTGGCATAGCCGGGAGCAATCTCCAGGTAATCGCGCACGTCTTCCCAAATCTGCGGTACGTCGGAATCTTCCCAGTCGCCGTCATGGTTACCGCGGATGAGCGTCACGTTCTGGCATTCGATACGCTCGCGCAGGCGCACCGCCTCCGCCAGGGGCAAACGATAGGTAAAGTCACCCAGAATATAGAGGCGGTCGTCCGCAGCCACGCACTCATTGATGGCATCGATGACCTTGCGGTTCATCTCCTCGACCGAGTCAAACGGCCGGTCCATGTCGTGCAAGATATTCGTATCGCCCAGGTGCAGGTCGGCGGTAAACCACATCATCGTCTATGCCCTCATTTCGCAACGTGTTCAACTCGTGCTAAGTATACAGACGTAGCGATGCGGCGGTTATCCAAAGAGCCCGCCGAACAGTCCGCGGCGGCGCTTGTCTTGCTTTTTCGAAGCGTCACCCTGAGTTTTCTTGTCCTGCCGCATCTTACGGTCCTGTTCCAGCTCATCGTCATCGAGTAGCGCATCCCACTCAAACGGATCATCTGCCAGATCAAACAGGTCATCGTCATCAAACATGGCAGCCTCCATTGCCGACTAGCGAGCATCCACCACGTAGAGCCCAACGCGTACCTGATGCCACGGGCTGCGCTCGGGGGCAACCTGTTGCACGCGGGCCTCAAATACGTCCTCGTGGCCGTAATACATCATCAAGGACAGCGGGCCGACCTCGTTTCCCGGAACGTAGCCAAGTTTGGTCTTGCCATAGTAGATCGCAACTGCCTCGGGGTCATGGGGATTATCGCGCTCGGCGCACAGCGTCAGCTTATCGCCAACCTTAAGATCGCCCAGGACCAAGGCACCGTCGGCATACTGAAATCCTGCAATGTGAAATGACAGAAGAACACGTGAAGGCTCGTACATAGCAGCTCCTCTAACGGCCGGATAAACCGGTGTGTAACCTTATTGAGAAGTCTACGGTCCCGTGCGGACACAAATTCGCCCCACCCGCGCCTTTTCGACCGTTTGTCGCTACACCATCTGATTCTAATGCACAAACATGCGCACGAATTTGTGCTTCCAGCTTGCGTAGGGCGCATACCGAAACGGCACGTCCAGCCAGGTTGCCTTGTTCACGATACTCTTCTTGTGGCTAAACGTATCGAAGCTCTCGCGGCCATGGTACTGTCCCATGCCGCTCGCGCCCATGCCGCCAAAGCCCATATGACTCGTAGCCAGATGCATGATGGTATCGTTAACGCAGCCGCCGCCAAAGGGCACGTAGCGCACAAAGCGCTGCTGAACCTCGCGATCCTGACTAAAGATATACAGGGCCAGCGGCGTCGGACGATCCGTAATAAACGTCTCGGCCTCGTCTAGGCTCTCAAACGTCAGCACCGGCAAGATGGGGCCGAAAATCTCCTCCTGCATCACGGCGTCATCGGGGGACACGCCGTCCAAAATCGTCGGCTCAATCTTGAGCGATGCCTCACGCGCGGCACCTCCAAGCACGACCTTATCGAGATTGATCAGCCCGCGCACGCGCGCAAAATGCTTGGCGTTGACGATATGTCCGTAATCCTCATTGTCGAGTGGATGTTCGCCAAACATGCGGCGGACCTCCTCCTTGATAAGGCCCAGCAGCTCATCGTGCACGCGCACGTCGACCAGCAGATAGTCGGGCGCTACACAGGTCTGGCCCACGTTGAGCCATTTACCAAAGGCGATACGCCGTGCCGCGACCTTCAAATTTGCCGTCGCATCCACGATGCAGGGGCTCTTTCCGCCCAGCTCAAGCGTCACAGGCGTGAGGTTTTTGCTCGCGCGCTCCATGACGAGCTTGCCGACCGGAACGCTACCGGTAAAGAAGATTTTGTCCCAGCACTCATCGAGCAACGCATCGTTCTCGGCGCGCCCGCCCTCGACAACCGTCACCAGGCACGGATCAAATGCCTCTTCACAGATTTGCTTGAGCACCGCGCTCGATGCCGGAGCATAGGCACTCGGCTTGATGACCACAGTATTGCCCGCGGCAAGGGCGCCGGCGAGCGGCTCGAGTGTTAGCAAAAACGGGTAGTTCCACGGAGCCATGATGAGCGTGACGCCATAGGGCACGGCTTGCGTTTTGCACACGCTCACGGCGTTAGCGAGATCGCACGGACGCAGGCGCGGACGACTCCATCGAGCCACGTGAGCGATCTGATGTCGAATCTCGGAAAGCGACGTGCCGATCTCGCACATATAGGCCTCGTCATGCGACTTCCCCAAATCGGTCTTGAGCGCATGGGCGATATCAGCCTCGTGGGCCCGTACTGCATCGCGTAAACTCACGAGCGCGCGACGTCGAGCATCGACATCAAACGTGGCGCGCGTCTTAAAGTAGGTGCGCTGATCGCCGACGATGCGCGCAATTTCCTCGGTGTTCATGGCAACCTCCTAGTTCTCGTCCTCAAACATACCACCTGCAACAACTTCGTACATATGCTCGAGCTCCAGGCGGTCCATCAAAAGCGGAACGGGGTACAGGGGATTGGCCTCGGCATCGGCATGCGCCGCCATCTGCGGAATGTCGGAGCGGCGAATGCCCGCCACATATTTGGGAATGTCCAAGGCGGCGTTCATTCGATCGACCCAATCGATAAAGGCCTCGGCCGCCAGGCTGTCCTGCGCGTTAGCCGGCGCGATACCGGCCATGCGGGCAAGATCGGCGAGCTTAGGAGCAGCAGCTTCGCCATAGGCGCGAAGCATATACGGCAGGATGATAGCGTTGGCCAAGCCGTGCGGAATCCCGTAACGCCCACCCAAGCTGTGCGCGATGGCGTGAACGTATCCAACATAGGAGCGCGTAAAGGCAACACCCGCCTTATACGCCGCCGAAAGCATATTGCGACGCGCACGCATGTCGTCGCCATGCTCATAGGCCTCGAGCAAATTGTCGTGGATGAGCTGCACCGCCTGTCGCGCCATCTTGCGCGTATAGGGCGTGGTGCTTCGCCCGATAAACGCCTCGACGGCATGCGTCAGGGCGTCCATGCCCGTCTGCCCCGTAATGGAGGCGGGCAGACCGAGCGTAAACTCGGGGTCGTGCGCCGCAAAGCGCGGGATAAGCACAAAGTCGTTAATGGGATACTTGTAGTGCGTCTCGTCATCGGTAATTACCGCCGCAAGCGTGACCTCGCTTCCCGTGCCCGCCGTGGTGGGAACGGCGATGAGCAGCGGCAGACGACGATGAATCCGCAGCAGCCCGCGCATCTTGTTGATGGGCTTGCTTGGCTGCGCAATGCGTGCGCCCACGCCCTTGGCGCAGTCCATGGCTGATCCTCCGCCAAAACCGATAATGGCCTGGCAGGCGCGCTCTCGATACAGGGACGCCGCCTCCTCCACATTCGAGACCGTGGGGTTCGCACGCGTTTCGGCATAGACCGTAACGCCAATCCCCTGAGCCGTAAGCGCACGCTCGAGTGATGCCGTGAGTCCCAAACGTGCAATGCCAGGGTCTGTCACGATAAGGACCTTCTGGATCGAGCGCTTTTGAAGCACCGCGGGCACATCCTCGGCATGCTCCAGAATGCGCGGCTCGGTATAGGGCAGGATCGGCAATGCAATGCGAAAAACCGTCTGATATGTTCGGCACCAGGCACGACGGGCTAGATGCATAAAGGAAACTCCTTCATTTGTTGATAGGTCAACATTTGCTCGCCCGATTGTACTCAGCAAAAATCGCAGACGGCCTCCCAATCGTTAATCAATCAACATCTTCATATCTCGAAATTGTTTTATTAAAAATCATTCCTAATAGGCTTCACATTTGGTTGCATTTATGGATAATAGAACTCGTCAAGACGCACGTCCGGAGAGGGCCCTTACGGGACCGGACGAGCGCACAATCGCCATCGATCGAAAGGATCGAATCATGAAGTTTGTTTGCCCCGTTTGCGGTTATGTGGAAGAGTTCGACGGCGACCAGCTGCCCGAGGACTTCAAGTGCCCCCAGTGCGGCGTTCCCGGTTCTCGTTTCCTGAAGCAGGAGGAGGGCCAGCTCGAGTGGGCTGCCGAGCACGTCGTGGGCGTCGCCAAGATGGAGGGCGTCTCCGAGGACATCGTTGCCGACCTGCGCGCCAACTTTGAGGGCGAGTGCTCCGAGGTCGGTATGTACCTGGCCATGGCTCGCGTCGCTCATCGCGAGGGTTATCCCGAGATCGGCCTGTACTGGGAGAAGGCTGCCCACGAGGAGGCCGAGCACGCCGCCAAGTTCGCTGAGCTCCTGGGCGAGGTCGTGACCGACTCCACCAAGAAGAACCTCGAGATGCGCGTTGAGGCCGAGAACGGCGCCACCGCCGGAAAGACTGATCTTGCCAAGCGCGCCAAGGCCGCTGGCCTCGATGCCATCCACGATACCGTGCACGAGATGGCTCGCGACGAGGCTCGTCACGGCAAGGCTTTCGCCGGCCTGCTCAAGCGCTACTTTGGCTAAGCCAACCGCTTGAGACATAACCTCTAGCTCGATGAGGCCCGGACCGTATTGGTTCGGGCCTTTTTGTGTCTCGAGGACTCGTTAACGCCCTGAAATAGAGCTATCTTCGGCATCGGTCTCTCGTCAAAAACTAAGTGAGTAGACTTTTCGAAACTTGCCGAGCAGACCATCCGTATTGCTTTATAAAGTCGCAGGGAAATGACTTGTTTCAAAACGGCCTGGTCGCCATCAAGCCAAAAGTCTACTCACTTAGAACCGCAGCCGTCCACGATCGAACTGTTTTGTGTCTAACGGGCATCTTTCCGTCAATTACTCCCAATTTTGTCCAGTCAACGAATAGTTCAGACCGAAGTAATGTCTCAGCCCTTTGCTCATCTGAGCTTTTATCGCGATATTCAGCATCGAGCATCCTGCATACGGTCTTAACGATCGCGCGGAATCTACCCTCATCGGATATCTGTCTGTGTGTCAGGAGAAGTACATCGTAGCCCATGGCCTGAAGGGCCGTCATGCGGTCAGCGTCACGCAAGCCATCCCCTGCGCGTCCGTGCGAGGCCTTTCCCTGACATTCAATGGCCACCTGTCGCCTACCGTCCGGTGAAGAAAGAAGTAGGTCGATATATACACGGGACTTTCCCACAATCGCTCGAGCACTTGTGTTTAGCATCACTTCAACATTAAGCTCTATGCCGCAAAAACCTTCGCCTCCCAGGGATCGCGGCAGTGCAAGTAGCAAATACGCCTCGACCTCAAAAGGCGACGCGGCACCCAATGGAACGAGTTGCGATACCGCCATAAATCTATTGCCGTAACGCATCCCACAAACATCTGAACAAAAACGGTCAAGGTCTCCGCCCAAAACCAAAGCGTCTCGACGCCATAAATTTGAGGCGGTGCCGTCCTCGGACGGGCAGCGCGCCCAACCGAACGTTGTCGAAATCGCACCCGAATCAATTGCACGCGAAAGCTCCGTCTCAAGTAACGCCGGCAGGGCACACACCGCAAACAAGCCGCACATCTCCGCCAATACCAAAAGAAGCTGAAGATCCGTCAGATGCCGTGACATGATGAATGCCGTCAGTAGAGGAGACGTAATCAAAAATCCATGCTCCGTTTCCAGCACGGATTCCCTGGGGAGCTCACCAAGAAACAGCCGCTGCCTAATGCTGGCAGGACAAGTCCGTTTGTTTCTCGTCCGAACCAATGTATGCAACGGAAAACCGAGCGCGACCGCAGCCGTCGGGTTGCGGGCGAGATCATATCGCTGCCGGTCTTCTTCCGGTCGTGGAAGCGGCGGACACAAAGCGCGGACTTGAGGAGGCAAACGCCAGTACCTAAAAGCCGATATGTCACAAAGTAGATCCTTCATAGGCACAGGAAAACACGAATTTCAACCCAGTTAGTCACGCATTGGCGCGAACGCACCAAAAATGGCGCCGAACGGACTGCCAAGTTTTCAACAGCCCTCCCCAACTGGCCAAAAGCTTGCCAAGAGCTGGACGAAACCCTGTTGAAAACCCCATTTTTTCTCATGTAGAAGCTTTGCGCGGCAAGTGAGTAGACTTTTTTGAATATCCCGAGCAGGCCGGTCATCCTGCTTTTCAAAACCGCAGGTAGATAGCTTGCTACAAAACTGCCTGCTCGCCAAAGTGCCAAAAGTCTACTCACTTAGATTGCAGAGTGCCCCCCATTAGCTGTACTTCCAAGGCGTTAAGCGCTTTTGGACCCAAATCGTCATACTGGACAAGAATTTTAGTTGAGTCTTCAGGGGCAGACGCACCATCGGCACACCAAAAACAGTCACTGATATCGATAAATGGGATATTCGAGCGCGTGAGAGCCTGCGCAAAAGAGCTTCCGCCCGTTCTACGCTCCGCAACCACGGTGCAGTAAAGGCCCGCGTCTGCGTGTTCGATCGAGACTTCCCCTGCCGGAAACGCTTTCCGTACAAGCGCCGCTAGGCCATCACGCGCCTCGCGAGCACGAACGCGCACACGGTTCACATGCCGCTCGTAATCACCCGATTCCAGCAAACGCGCCAAAGCAACCTGGTCAACAGAGCTCACCGACGAGGCGTAGAAACCAAGGTTGCGCCTAAACCGCTCCATTAGCTCATCGGGCAACACCATGTATGCTAGACGCAACGCCGATGACACGCTCTTCGAAAATGTGTTGGTGTAGATAACCGACTGGGCGGCATCGATCGACGCAAGCGCGGGAATCGGCTTGCCGGCAAGGCGAAACTCACAATCAAAGTCATCTTCGATGAGATATCGACCTGGTCGCTCGGCGGCCCAGCTCAGAAGCGCATAGCGACGCGCAATGCTCGTCACAAGGCCGGTCGGATACTGATGGGACGGCATCAGATGAAGGACATCGGTCCCAGTTTTCTGCAGAGCGCTCAAGTCCACGCCCTCATCATCCAACGGGATATGTCGAACTTGGCAGCCCATAGCCTGATAGATGCGCGTCAGACGCAAATAGCCCGGGTCCTCAACAGCATACACCTTGTCAGCGCCAAGCAACTGAACCAACATGGTATCGAGCAGCTGGGCGCCTGCACCGATAACAATGTTGTTGGGGTCGACATTCATGCCCCTTGTCCCACGCAGATGGTGAGCAATTGCGCGTCGCAGCCGAGCGGTGCCCTGCGCCGGTGCGGGCGAAAAGATTTCGCGCTCATCTTCGGATGCCAGCGTCGCCCGTAGTGCGCTTTGCCAAAGCCGCGCCGCCTCCAAAGCGGAAGGAGAAAGTGCATCGAACAGCTCGACCTGTCCGTTGACATCATGCGCGCTGAGGCCCACAGAGACGGTATCTCGGTCGATGCCCTGCGAAGCCAAAGGCAAAACCGGTGCATCCGGAAGCTTGCAAGCGTAGTAGCCACGACGCGGCATTGAGCAAATATAGCCCTCGGCAAGTAACTGGCTATATGCATTCTCGATGGTAATGACACTGATTCCCAGATGACTGGCAAAGGCGCGCTTAGACGGAAGATGCTCCCCCGCCACAATACGTCCAGCAACAATATCATCTCGAATTTGCTGGTAAACATACTCATAAAGCGATGCTTCGCCGCGTTTTTCCAAATTGTAGTCAAGCATGAGTTTGCCACCTGACCTTATCGAGCTGTTCAATCTGGTATTAGGCTGACATTATTATTATCTCGAAAACTGAGTATTTTGCCATACCCAGCTCCCCGATAGGATGTTCCGTCAAGCAATGCACATGCCAACCAAGGGAGCAACCATGGCAGAACAGACCAGCAAGGCCGATCGCGTCAAACTCAATCGCGAACTCGCGCAGATGCTCAAGGGCGGCGTCATCATGGACGTCACCACGCCCGAGCAGGCACGCATCGCCGAGGAGGCAGGCGCCTGCGCCGTCATGGCACTCGAGCGCATCCCGGCCGACATCCGTGCCGCAGGCGGCGTCTCGCGCATGAGCGACCCCAAGATGATCAAGGGCATCCAAGAGGCCGTCTCCATCCCTGTTATGGCCAAGTGCCGCATCGGTCACATTGTCGAGGCGCAGGTCCTGCAGGCTATCGAGATCGATTACATCGACGAGTCCGAGGTTCTCTCCCCTGCCGATGACGTCTATCACATCGACAAGACCCAGTTTGACGTCCCGTTTGTCTGCGGCGCCCGCGATCTGGGCGAGGCGCTGCGCCGTGTTGCCGAGGGCGCCACGATGATTCGCACCAAGGGCGAGCCGGGCACGGGCGACGTGGTCCAGGCCGTGCGCCACATGCGCAAGATCCAAAAGCAAATCCGCGACGTTGTTGCCCTGCGCGATGATGAGCTCTTTGAGGCAGCCAAGCAACTGCAGGTTCCGGTCGAGCTGGTGCGCGAGGTCCATGCCACGGGCAAGCTTCCCGTTGTGAACTTTGCCGCCGGCGGCGTAGCGACCCCTGCCGACGCCGCGCTGATGATGCAACTGGGCGCCGAGGGCGTCTTTGTCGGCTCGGGCATCTTTAAGAGCGGCGACCCCGCCAAGCGCGCCGCCGCCATCGTCAAGGCCGTGGCAAACTTCACCGATGCCAAGCTCATCGCCGAGCTTTCGGAGGACCTGGGCGAGGCCATGGTGGGCATCAACGCCGACGAGATCGAAATCATCATGGAGGAGCGCGGACGCTAGTCCGGCAGAAAGGATCGCACATGAGCGATTATGCAGACCAAACGGTCGCCGTGCTGGCGGTCCAAGGCGCATTTGCCGAGCACGAGGCAAGACTATTCGAGCTTGGCGCACACTGTATTGAGCTGAGGCAGGCGGCTGATTTGAAGCAGGACTTTGACCGTCTGGTACTTCCCGGCGGCGAGTCTACCGTTCAAGGGAAGCTGCTTGATGAGTTGGGCATGCTCGAGGAGCTTCGTGCCCGTATCGCTGAAGGTATGCCCGTCCTGGGCACCTGCGCCGGCCTGATTCTACTGGCTCACGACCTTGCCGCCCATGACGATAAGGGCACGCCGCGTCTGGAAACCATGGATGTACTTGTCGAGCGCAATGCCTACGGCAGGCAGCTCGGCAGCTTTCGAACCAAGGGGCAAATAGCCGGCATCGACGGTGAAGTGCCGCTGACGTTTATCCGCGCGCCCCGCATCGTCGAGGTCCACGGCGACGCCAAGGCCTTAGCGAAAGTCGACGGTCGTATTGTCGCCGCCCGTCAGGGCAACCAGCTCGGCGTAACCTTCCACCCCGAGCTCGACGACGATACCCGCCTCCACGAACTGTTCCTACAAATGTAGGCATCGAAATCAACAAACGAAACGAGAGTGGATGATCTCCCACTTTGAGCTTGAATGCAGGCTCAAACCGGGAGATCATCCACTCTTGTTCTATGTAGTCGTTTAAGAACGTCCCCAATGACTACAAGGAGTGTCCCAAGCTGCCGGCAGAAAAGGAACGTCCCTAACTGCCGCATCCGGGGCAAGACAACGCCGCAGGCAGAGGACGGACAGCGAGCGGGTCGCATTTGAGGCAAGGTGACGTGAAACGAAAGGGCGCTGACCTTCTGGTCGCGCCCTTGAAGTTGAACGTCAGATTGTCCAAATGCGGCCCGCGCAGCGTCGAGC
>OATO01000240.1_pt1 | contig 24041 bp, 24 predicted proteins | sample 1495011 | NCBI WGS metagenome assembly OATO01 (sample SAMEA2579961, study PRJEB22360) | human gut metagenome | biome: human gut; feature: human-associated habitat; material: faeces | place: Denmark | collected 2008/2010 | reverse complement strand
AATTGCTATAAACAGTGGAAAACTCATCGTACATAATCTGGTGATGAACATTACGCTTATTTTCCCTTGACCGGAAGAATCAGAGGCTGCGGTTTCAGACTGTCTGCCGGTACATTCCTCTCTCCGTTAAAAACCATAACGGGTTCATTATCTTCGTCTGTCAGCAGATTGAATGGCGGTATATTTTCAGTACGAATGCCGGTCAGCCACTGAAAAATACCTGCGAAATGACGGGCACTGATTTTTCTGCTGACGGACTGATGAAACGTGATGTCACTGGCGGTAATAATCAGGGGAACGCTGTAGCCTCCCTGCACATGACCATCATGATGAACAGGATTAGCACTGTCGCTGACCGACAGCCCATGGTCAGAAAAGTAAAGCATGGCAAAATGACGGGAATGCCGGCGAAGGATACCATCAAGCTGACCGAGAAAGTTATCCAGTTTACTGATGCTGGCGAGGTAACAGGCAACCTTTCGGGGATACTGCTCCAGGTAATGATTCGGCCAGGAGTGAAGCCGGTCACACGGGTTCGGATGAGACCCCATCATGTGCAGGAAAATCACCTTCGGAGAGGATTTATCCGCCAGTGCACGTTCTGTTTCCTGTAACAACAACATGTCATCCGTTTTACGGGAAGCAAAGCTGCCTTTCTTGAGGAAAACGGTATGCTCCGCATCAGAAGCAATAACAGAGATGCGTGTATCATGCTCCCCCAGTTTTCCCTGATTGGATATCCACCATGTGCTGTATCCTGCTTTTGCTGCCAGCGCCACCACGTTGTTGCCGGAATCAGAGTTCTGCTCATAGTCATAAATCAGTGTCCGGCTCAGGGAAGACACAGTACTGGCTGCTGCCGATGTATAACCGTCAATAAATAAACCGGGAGCCGTATTCAGCCACGGTGTGGTTGGCACGGGATAGTCATATACCGACATATAATCCCTGCGCACACTCTCACCAGTGACAATAACAATCGTGTCATATAACGGTGTTCCCGGCAGGATTTTCCAGCTGTCAGCCCCGTGCTGACTCAGTTGTTTATAACGCTGCATTTCACGCAATGTGTCAGTTGTCCCCACAACAGTTCCTTTAACCATCCGCAACGGCCAGCTGTTTACTGAGCATAATACGAACAGCAGCAGTGCCAGCCAGTTACGGTGACCGCGGTGGTGTGTTCGCCAGAAAATCACCATGAATACCAGAATCGCGGCACTGACCAGAAAATGATAAACAGGAATCATCCCGGTAAACTCCGCTGCCTCATCAGTTGTGGTCTGCAACAACGCGACAATAAAACTGTTGTTGATTTTACCGTACGTCATACCGGCAGGCGCATACAGTGCACAACAGAACAGAAATAACAGCGCTGTAATGGATGTGAGGGTATTTCTGTGTGCAAGGAGCAGAAGGAGAAACAGAAGCAGCACATTTCCTGTTGCATTCTTCTCAGTGTATCCGCATGCAATTGTGGTTATTGCAGAAACGACAAAAAAGAATAAAAACAATAAAATCCGGGGGGTGTTACCCGAACAAAACAGTTTTCTGATATTCATCGGAGTATATCGACAACATTATTATTAAGAGAACAAGATAATAAAAATCAGAAATTATCTGTAAAACAGATAACAGACAACCCTGCAGTAATAGACTGCAGGGTATTTCTGTTTAATTGCAGAAGATATGCAATTATCGTTCAGGAGCAGTGTCGTCAGAAGTTATAAGTCATACCAAGCATGATGTCATGACTTTTAACATCAACTTCTGACTTATATTTATCGCCCCACTCGTCCTTGTAACTCACACTGCTGTCACCTGCATCAAGATAGCGATAGCTGAGGTCCAGAGCGATATCCGGGGTTACGTCATAGCGGACACCCGCTCCAAGGCTCCATGCGAAGTTGTCAGCAGAGCCTGAACGTGACAACGATTCGCGACCACTGCTTCCGTACTCATAATCCCAGGTACTGATACCGGTTGTTTTCTGGTGAATTCTGGCGTAGCCAATCCCTGCAGATATCCATGGTGTGAATGCGCTGTCATTCCGGAAGTCATAGTACGCATTCAGCATTAGTGTGTTGACTGACACCTCATTCTTCAGGTCATCACGCCAGTAACCACCTGACCAGCTGTCTTTATCTACGTTATACTTCGAATCAGCTTTTCCACGAGCGTAAAACTCCAGTTCTGTTCGAACCGGAATACTGAACTGCGGATAAAAATCATAACCAGCCGCGATACCACCACTGAATACCGTATCATGGTCATCGCCGCCTTTATACTTTGACGTTTCTTCCTCATCTCCTGACAGGAAATGCTGGTCTGAAAGTGACACCACAGAGGTACCGGCTTTACCGGTCAGATAAAAACCGCTTTTACCTTCCTCAGCACCTGCATTTGCTGCAAATACACAGGCTGTGGCCACCACTGAAACAGCAAAAACCTTTTCATTTCAATTATCTCCATTATTGTATCATCATTTTAATATATATTTTTAATATTTAAAAACCGGACTAAAGGCAGCCTCAACACTCCACACTACGGAAGCCAGACTTTTACTCTACACAAAATAAATATATCTTCTCAGTGAGGACGTGAACGCCTGTCTGAAATTATGTGAATACAACCTCCCCAGAATACAAACAGGCAGGGGCACTGGAGTAACCGATCACAATACTTCTGCCTTTTTATATTTTACCGATAATCTCCGTTTAATATAGTTCTTACCGATTTCATAATCGGGGTTCCATGTAGATAAATTATGAACACCTATTGCTACTGCACTCGCCACTCCCAGAATTACGGTTGGTGACCATAAAGAACCAGCTAAAGCTGTACTCCTGTACTCAGTATATACACGACAACTTAATTTCGTTTTCTCTATTTCATGCTCCACTCTTTTTACCGTTTCACTAACATCGGAAACATTTTCGATCACAAAACTCTTACGTTCATAAATAAGCTTGCTTAATGTATTTATATCTAAAAATTTCGCATCAAAAGAATCAATCTGTACTGTTTTTTCTTGTGCTGACATCTTCTTTTCCTGGCTGGTATGGCAAGTGACGGAGACAAGAGAAACGTTTTAAGCTCAGTTATCTCCGCCATCACTTTCCACGAATGACAAGTAATTTTGCCTATTTTAAAACCATGCAAAAGGCAGGGTAAAAGGAGAAAATTCGATCGAATCGATCGACAAAATCGATCATACATGATGAAGATTTTTTATCGAATCCATAAAAATAGTGACAGCTAACCGGCGTTGCAGGAACAGTCAGAAATGGGCGTTTGGGAAAGAGCCATAGCACTACGTCGTCGCTGACATAGAGGAACTGTGCTTTGTTGATAAGATCCTTTATACGGCAACCAATCCACTGGACAAAAGATGAACTACGTAATCACCGGGTTCTCACTGACGAAATACAGAAGTTAATGACACAACTGTGCCATGTACCTTGTACAACAGCGGTGGAAAGCTCTCAGAACAATGGAATTGCAGAAAGGTGTTAAAACGATGAAAGCCTTCATACCCAAATCGAATGTAAGAACGGCAGTAAAGACTGAATTGCGTAACCTTGCAGTAGCTCGAGTATTACACTGCATAGTGTGCAGGGTTATCTCCCATCGAGAAAATATCGGCGCCAGCGAATAACGTCACCTTAGATGTAGCAGTTGCCAAATAGTGACTCAAGGGCGGGCTTACCGCATACACTGACACTTAGCGGATCGACAGAATATTATTAGCAGATCATCACTGAACGCTACGTAATTAGCGTAATAAAGGCTTTTTCTGGCTACCAGGAAGACCTGACATGGCTCTGCTCTGGAACCAGGCCGCAGGAAGCATCAATCTGGAGTTTATCAGCTACTGGAATTCCGGTGTATTGGCAGCCCCTGATAATCACCTGACCCACGAAGAGCGCTCTGCTTTGCAGAAACTCTGGGGCGGTTTGGAGGCAGGAGATGCCATTTAACGATTATAGGACGTTCTGATGAAGTCCATGATTTTACCTCCGCCTTAATTAACTGTTTTCTTTCTGAAGAAAAAATTGTCTGGTGGCAATCAGGTGGCATTTTCCCGGATCCCTGGCCCGCTAATATATCCCGGCTGAACAGACGATTAACGAGATATTGCAAATATGGCATCTGAATCGATTATGATTTGGCGGCATCCATCTCCGTTCACAGTTTGGCATGCTTCCGATCATTGATTGGCATCCAGCCAGTCACTCCGGGAATTAACTCTTTTCACCGCAGTCTCCATTGCCGTGTTTAAACCAATGGAGACGTCAATGTCCAAAAAGAGAAAATCCAGGAGTGATCCTACCCACGTAATGTGGACACGGCCCTAAGCGAGATTATGGTTTTCAAATTGTTCCGGGCTGAGACCGCCACAACTCCTTCTCCTGCCCGGGCAAAGTGCCTGGTTCAGACAATGATATTAACTGGCTGAAATTTTCGACGCGGTACAGGTCTCCCTGCTTTGAAAGATGCCTGGCGCTGCAATTTTTATCATTTGTTTTTGTATCCGGAAAAACACATCTGCAAGAATCATTATTCTTTTGCCTGAAGCTATCCGGCATACTCAGGCATTTCACGCTTTATGAGCTGACATCATCAAGATGCGCCAGTAATTTTTTATTAATGACTTCAAACAGTTCCTGTTCATCATGGGTCAGATAACCCCAGATTTCTTTCAGATACATGCTTTGTGCAAGAGTGAGCCTCTGAATAAAAAACATACCTTCAGATGTCAGACTGATTTTTTTAGCACGGCGATCCTCCCTGCTATCCATCCTTTTTACATATCCGGCTTTTTCTAAAAAATCTGTAATGCGGGTAATATTAGTTCTGGTAAACTGAAGTTTCTGGCTTATCTCTGAAGGTGACAGACAATGACTCTCCGCTGCGAATAATGTGGTGAGAACCATATATACTGAGTGATTTATTCCATACACCCCCAGAAATTCAGATATATTATCCTGCATTCTTTTATTTGTGCGAATACAGAGTTGCATCAACAAATGCTCCTGAAAGGGATATGCGGGGTCTTTGTTTTTTTGGTGTCTGATTATTTTTTCTAATGTGTCTGTGTTATTCATTTCATTATTCTCCATATTACTGAAACACACTGTCTGTGTACAAGCGCGCATCAGTCATCCGGTAAACATCGACTTTCCACTACAATTTATTCCTGCCTGATTTCTGTATAACTGAGATATCCCGGCACAGCGGACAGATAAATTTCCTCAGATAAAAGAACATAAATGCTGGCTGCTGACAAGTCTGTGAAAAAGGATTATCCATGCAGCTCAGTAATCGCGGATAATTCACCAGCCCTCCGCCCGTCTGAAAGGTGACTTCCCGGGGCATCCCAGATATCCACAACACACTATCCGGCTCCGGATAAACCATTTATGGCAATATCATGAGCAGCGTTGCTGAACCAGATAGTACTCCTGGTTGTATCTTTGAAGATTCACCATAGAGGCGACTGCCGATGGTCAGGTTTTGTGTACCTGCTCTGTACCATCTCATCGTTGTCTCTCCTTTGTCCACGCCATTAACCGAAACAATGGAGTCCCAGCCATGACCCAGACCAACCGAAAATTGCTGACCATGGCTGTATGCCGGAGTTGTATTGCTTAACAGGAAAAAACGAATATTTGTAGGCACATCGCAAGACACAGAAAGAGTCTGAGCCGCATAATGATTATTAGCGCTATTAATCGACAGATCACCATGATTTATTTCCAGAGACTGTGCAGAAGGACGGCATCCTCCGGTATTCTTAATTGAGAGATTCAATGTACCATTAAAAGGAAATGTTTTCATTAACGAGGAAGGGATTTTGTAGCGTCCGCCAATATAATCATAATTATTACGCTGAATGCCACGTAAGAACTTAACTGGAAACGTATAATCCCCCTTAGGAAGGTCGACCGGCAATCTGGCATTCAGGGTAACACCACCAAATGACCAGCCCATATTTCTTCTTTCTCCGATATCGAAACATACCCGTCCAGATGTATTTACTTCATCCCATCGAAATCCCTTGGTAAGATAGTAATTATCATTATCTTCTGCATCAAGTGAAAAACCTCCTCTGGACTGAAGTTCAAGATATATATTATATCCATTATAGGAAACATGTTTAGGAACAACCAGCCATGCAAAATACTCAGACCAGTAAAGACCATGAGTCCATGTAAATCCATTGCAGGCCACATAGCTTAAAGTTGCCGTACTTGATGCAGAGTTTATATCCACTATAAATTGGACAATATCGGTTACTTTAACACTAAGTCGAGGACGATAAATGTTATCATTAAATGAGTAAAACATTGTACTCTGCGAAGCCAAAGCATCATTACAGCCTGACAGGGATAAAAATAAAAAAGCAGAGAACCATTTTTTCATCAGAAATCACTTCCGTAATTACAGTTATTCATTTAGGTATGACTCAGTTATAAATCATGCTCATACTGGCCGTGGTCCGGAAATCCCCGCCATTCAGTGTCCCGCTGCCATTACGAAAGGGCACTGAAGTAAAGGTGAACGTTGAACGTGCTGTGTCCAGACCTGTTGTCAACCGGTAACCGTTTCCTGAGCCGTCACCTAATATAAGTCGGGTTGCTGTTCCTTTTCCCTGGTACAGCGCTATACCAAAACTGGTTATATTTGTAGACAGTACATTAGTCTGCCCAGCCATTGCATTACCTGTGACCTTTATCCAGGGTGAGCCACTCTTATACGTACAGGATATGCTTATGGTTTTTGTTACCTCACCACGTGAGTTGTCCACGTGCTCAGGATTAATATTCCCAAAATCGACAACAATATTCTGCCCGTTATTAATGGTGCATGGGGGGATATAAACATTTCCCCTGATGTTAATCTGCACATCAGCCAGTACAGCGACCGATGACAGAAGCAACGATATAAATAATGATAAACGAATCATTCCCCCCTCCGGAGAGCGGTACAGAAAACATTTTATTTTACGAGATATAAAATTAACGTATTTTAGTTGATACTATTACGAATATGATGCAACCAGCGTTGCTGTTGCAGAGAAAGGACCGGCTATCAAATTCTGCATATTCCCTTTATATCCAAGTTTGGCATGAAGTGATATAGTTTTATCTGCATTATTACCTGTGATTTTTCCGGGCGTAAATGGAGTCCCTAAAGTTATCGCAGTCCCAATATTTCCTGCATTACTGTTATAAAGATAAACGAGTAACCCATCAGAAGATGTGTTTGATGTATTCTGAACTAAAATAGCATTGTTATAAGTGTTTGTTGCCGTTATCGTAACCTTCATTGTTCCCAGATTATAAGGACACCGCATATTCACAGTAAACTCTTTTTCGTGATTTCCATTTTGACTCAGGGTCTGAATCTCTACATCCTGCCAGTCAACAGTTGTGTTGCTTACAGTACAGGCAGGAATAATCAGTTTTCCTTTAAAGGTCAGATTATCAGCTGCATGTACATGCTGAGACATTAACACTGCCCCCAGCATTACCGGAAGACACAAACCTCTTATCTTTTTCATCTGAAATATCCTGTACAAAAATTTTGCTAACGATATGTTAATTCAAACGTGGCTGTTGCTTCATAATCACCGGGTACCACACTCTTCGTCCGCAGGGCTTCCGGCGTTGCCACAACATACGCGCCGAAAGGAAGCTCAAGACTGTTTCCGGTAACCTTTTCCCCCTGGCCTTTATTATGGGAAGCGCCGGGTTTCAGCAGACTGCTGCCATCGGTGTCCAGCAGTGCAATGCCTAACCGGCCGGCATTCACTCCGGTTACCTTCAGATGGCCCGGGAGGGCCGCCTCTTCCGTTCCCTTAAAGGTCAGGGTCACAATTTTGCCAACTGCTGTTGCATGGCAGTTTTCCAGCCTGATGACAAACGACTCTGTCGGCGAACGTCCGGGCGGATACCAGAAATCCCTGGACGCGCGGGTTTTGAAGACGACATGTTTATTCAGACTGTCACCGGACACATGGCAGGGTCTGTCAAGCAGATTACCCCTGAATGCCACATCTGAGGCCATTGCCTGCCCGGCAGACAGTGCGGCAAACAGTAAAAGAGCGCCTGTGCTTTTTATCATCACATTCCCTTACTCATATTTTATGCTCAGACGCAGCATGGCCGGATTGCTCCTGGCATCAGAATACTCACCCTCCAGTGTCGCCCTTTTCCTCCAGGCGGCCAGCATCTCCTCCTGCCGCCGGTCAGGCCGGCACAGTAAAAAGGTATCACCATCGTGTATAACAAGATGGTCACAGCCGGATAGCTTACGGTCAGGAAGTAAAGCACTTCCGGTTCCGGGACCGGTTACCAGTGAGCCGGAGACTGTCATCGCAACGCCCCGTTTTCCGGGCTGAAGTGCACCACCGTCCCCACATCCTGCCAGCCTCAGCATCAGAGGTGCTCCGGCTGACGCAGAGTGATTCTCCGGCCGGAGGCTTAACGGCACTTCATTACTCACCAGCGTGCAGGGTGAGGACAGCAGTGCACCACTGACGGCCAGGCTTCCGGTGCGTCCCCCCCGTTCATTTATCCGGTAATGACGCGACTCATCTGCAGTAAAGACGTCATCGTATATACCCCGCTCTTCAGCCCGCAGGAAAGTATGGATGAAACCACTCAGCGACAGTGCAATAAGATACAGTACTGCTGTTGTTTTATTCACAACCATAATATCCCACCCGCATTTAACCGTTATTGCGGTACATTATTTCTCTTTTTTCACAGAGCAACGGCTGCCATTACAGATAAACGACAGTACCGGGCGACCACCATAGTCGTTAATATAAGACAGATAAGGGGTATTATAATTTGCCGATTTTACTGTCTGCTCTGAACGGGGAGACAGCATCACGGTTTCAAACTCACCTTCCTCTGCCTGCTTTTCACTTCCTCCCAGACCAATAACAGTGACATAATAGGGCGTTGGGTTTTCAATACGATACCCACCGCTGACTTTGTTCAGAATTAACTGGTCCTGCCATACTTCATTTGGTCTGGTTTTAATTGCTGCCGGGCGATAAAAAAGCTTTATTTTGGTCTGTAAGGCTATCTGCAGTACATTGGCCTTTTCACTCCTCGGCGGTATTTCCCGGAGATTAAAATAAAACAGTGATTCCCTGTCCTGAGGAAGTTTACTGATATCCGGTGTGGTACTCAGCCTGACCATGCTTTTCGCACCCGGCTCAAGGCGCTGAACCGGAGGGGTGGCAATAACCGGCCCTGTAATAATTTTTTCCTGATTTTCATTTTCTATCCATGCCTGAGCAAGATAGGGCAGTTGTTTGTTATCATTGGAGATATCAAGCGTCATTGACTTCTCACTCCCGTCAAACACCGCGCGGGTTCTGTCCAGCGAAACAGCAGCGTCTGCCCCGGATATAACAAACAGGGGGATGGCGGCCATCAGAATCTTTTTTCGAATCATACTTAATTTCCACATTCTGTAATTTCACCTGGTCCGGAAAATGGCACATTCATCAGCCGTTAATATTCCGGACTTTCATTTATTTCTGAGGCGTACAGGGAAGCAATAACTGCTGGTCAGATATTGCTGTCTCCGGTACATTTACCTGACACTGTATTTTTCCATCCCAGTTTACCGACAGGGTTTCCCCCGGCGTCACGCCACTCAGCCAGGCAAGGCCTTCGTCGGCCACCATGCCCAGTTCCCGGCCTTTTTCACTGGTTACACTGGCACCAAACGGGGGCTGAGAGCCATCAGCAAGACGCAGTATTGCAAACAGACGTTTCCCTTTAAGCACGCTGAATTTCCGGTAACCAATGGCACCTTCTGTCAGCGCCGATTCCACAACAGAACGGGTTGCTTCCACATCATCCGGTAAGCGCTTCAGGTCAACAGAGATTGTATTCCGGTAATAACTGCTGATGTCAGTCACCACGCCCGTTCCCCAGCGATTTGTCACCACCTGCCCGCCATCAACCGGTACACCTCCTACACCATCCGTGTCAACAAGAAGACGTGTTCCACCGGACATTCCCCCTGCATGTAACGCCGCACCTTTTCCGGTAATTGTTGCCCCACCGGAAGCACTGACGCCGAAAGACGTATATCCTTTCTGCAGGGATGCAATATTCGCGGACAAATTTGCCAGCGGACTACGATGACTGTAATAGGCATTAATCTGACGTTGCGATGTCAGTCCACCGCCACTGTTAAGGCCGGCGTTCAGGCTGTAGCTGTCCAGACCGTCATTGAACGTGTCAGTGTAGCCGGCCATATTCACATAACGGTCATTACTCATACTGCCACTGTAGCTCGCTGTCCCCGTCCCCAGCGGCACGGATATGCGCAGGTAAGCAGAATCGTTATCACGCCCCAGATATTTAGACCTTGAGGCTGACAATCCAACCGCCACACCCTGCAGTCCGAAAACATTAAAGTAGCGGTTGACGCTCACCGTATAATAGTCCGTTTTCCGTATGTCCCAGTATGTCTGACGGCTGTACTGCAGGTTAAAAGAGGTGTTCCAGTCCGCCACGTTTTTATTCAGCGTAACGGTATACATCTCTTTTTCCCGACTGCTGTAATCATTACGGTAGCGGGCGTTCAGGTACTGCTCCATGGTCATATAGTTTCGCTCTGAGAAACGATACCCGGCGAACGTAATGTCGGCATCCGCATTATCAAACCGTTTGGAGTAGCTCAGACGCCAGGATTTTCCCTGAAACGTTCTCTCTCCCTCAATACGGGCTACTGACTGCGTGATATCAGCGGAAAGGGTCCCCGGCACACCCAGGTCCCAGCCGGCACCGGCTGCCAGTGCATTATAATCACCGGCAAGCACAGCCCCGCCATACAGCGACCACTGGTTACTGAGCCCCCAGGATGCCTCTCCGGTCGCAAATACAGGCCCTTCGGTCTCATGCCCGTATCCACGGGAACGACCGGAGACAAGTTTATACCGGACCTGTCCCGGACGCGTCAGATAAGGAACCGAGGCTGTATCGACCTGAAAGGTTTTCTTCCGTCCATTCTGTTCAATAACCTCAACATCAAGACGTCCGCGAACTGAACTGTCCAGGTCCTGAATACTGAATGGCCCTGCGGGGACCATCGAGTCGTACAGCACCCGTCCCTGCTGCGACACCACAACACGGGCATTAGTCTCCGCAATCCCGGTAATCTGCGGTGCATAGCCTCGCAGTCTGGGCGGCAGCATCCGGTCATCGCTTTCCAGGCTGGCTCCCGTATAACTCCATGACCGGAATATATCTGAGTTGATATTATTCTCGCCCAGCGTCAGGTTTGCCCGCCATCGTGGAATGGCACGGAACAGATAAAAGCGACTCCATGTGAAATTTCTGTTTGTCGTTTTTTCCCCGTTGTAGCGGCTCTGCTCCTGGCTTCCCTGATAGTCAGCCCGCAGGCGCCAGGGCCCCAGATTCCCCCCCACAGTCCCGTTATAACTGAACTGATGAGAGTCTCCTCCCTGATAATTACGGGAAACCGTCCCGTTGAGGTTATAATCCAGCATCAGTCCGGGAATGCCGTCGTCCCAGCGTGAGGGAGGCAGCCAGGTGGCATCAGAATACTCAAGCCAGGCCTGCGGCATATTGATGCGTAATACGCCCGCTCCGGTATCAGGACGAATATCCACTCCCGGCAACCCATGAAAATCCGCACACTGACCATCATGCCAGTAAACAACTTTATCCAGAGATTCTGCTGTTAACCCCATCAGTCTGACCATATCTGATGTCAGACAGGCCTGCGGCAATTTTTTTTCTGCCTTATCTCCTGACAACGCAGGTTCAACAAATGAAATCTGTAACGATGCGGGAGAAATACTTTGCCCGTTAACAATCACATCCAGAAGATATTGCCCCGGCAGAACATAGCCGGCTTCTGAAAAACGGGTGAAGTCAATATTTTTCTTGTCCGCTGCGTCAAGTACATCTGTATTAAACTCAACGGCACTGGCTGCGTTACAAAACAGAGACAACAATATCACACAGGTAATATTGTTGACTGCAAAAGGTATTCTGTCTTTCATTCCACGCATCACCAGATTCACAAAAAAGATAAATAACCGGACATCTCACCGGAGTGACTCACTCATAATCGACCCGGAATCCCAGCACAGCAAAATAATTTCCGGCTTCAAGTTTTTTTCCGTTTCTCACAATTCTGAGGGTGTAATCCAGCGCTTCTTCATTACCCGTCAATGGTATTGCAGGCATTACTTTCCCTGCCCGGGCAATATTTCCCCTGGCATCAGCTATCTGCAGATTAATTCCTTTTGCCTGACCGGATAAATTAAACTTATCCGGCGTTTCACCCCGGACGCCATCGAAAGTCACCCTTATCCGGGAATCAGAGAAAAGGTTCCCACCCTGACTGTTAAATTCACAATTCCTGAGCCGGAGGCTGAATTTTCTTTCAGGTCCGGAGAAACCATTCTGTAAATCCCGTACCGGGGTTTCCCCCATATCAATAATCTGCCAGGCGTCTTCCATCGCCAGAGTACAGGCAGGTCTGACAACCTCACCATGAAAAGCAGCCCTGCCGTCCCACCATACGTGTTCTTCTCCCCAGTATTCAGGAAGGGACATGCCGGGCGGAGGAAACGGACCGGCAAAAACACCATGAACAAACACACAGCCAAAAAAGAAAAGTGGAACAGAGAATCGCAGTCTCATGATAAATACCCTGAGAAATAAACAGCGGAATATTTCCGCTGTTTACCGACCGGATTATCAGTATTACTGATAAGTCAGGTTGAAATTCGCAACTGCTGAGAAGGCACCTTCAGTAACAGCGGCACCAACGGCTGACGACTTCTTAACAACAGCAGTATAATGCAGCACGTTTTCACCATCTTTCAGGGTATTAGCATCACCTTCGGAGCCATCGAAGGCAACGTTTTTACCTGCCCCCTGAACTACGATAGCTGTGCCCGTACCACCATTTGTATCTAGCTCATCAGAATGTCCATTAACTATCGGGCCAGTAAAAGCCAGCTTAACAGTCCCTTTTTTGGCGCCATTACCACCTTTAAAGGCAGTAATATCACAATTAACCAATTCAATATCTAAGTCCATTGGTTTGGATACACCTCCTGCCTCAAGGAAGCTTTTTGAAAGCTGTCCAAAATCAATAGACTGATCAGCTGATTTCTGAGAAATGCTGCATGGAGCATCAACAACAGTTCCGTTAAAAGTTACTTTACCCTGCCCCTGTGGAATAGTTGGAGCAGCATTTACACCAAAAGAGACCACTGCCATAGCTACCGCACCGGCAATAACCGACTTAATCATAAATAACAACCTCTTTTTCATTACTGAACACACCAGAGATATCTGGCAATTTAAAATGACCCGATTACCTTTAATAACCAGATCAATACAAATAATATTCTCGTATTTTCAGGGCAGGTTATTTATCGACAGAATACTGATATAACCTGTCTGCTTTCTGATAAGGGCTTCTTTTTTTATCTTCCAGAAACTCCGGAATGCCATAATTTAGTCAAATGCCGACGACTCATCTGTATAATAAGGTGCAAGCCTTGCTGCAAGAGCATTCAGCCGTATAAGTCTCCCCAGTGTTGTACTGAAATACCCATTATTCATCTGGTATTTCTCGCAGACCTCCTTACGGGAGTGCCCACCTACCAGATAGTCCTTCATAGCCAGAATGACCCTGTCACTGTGAATAGAAGAAATACCTATCAGTAAAAAAAAATGCATTTCAGACATAGAGCCGGGCAACAGTACGCTCTCGCGTATATTCAGCAAAAACGCATTTCCTGACCGACTGATGACTTCATGATACGCCATGTTTCCCCCTTCTGTCGGGCCCCTGGATATATGCTTCCGGCCCGGAAATACTCTTCACGCAATAAGTTAAATTTAGTTTTTTATGTTGTAAATATTAATTTAAACGATCTTTTAACCTACAAAACAAAATCAAACTAGAATAAAACACAAACAACAAGAATACACTCAGATAAAAACATCATGGTGAATTGAATTTACAGCATAAAAGATCGTCTAAATGCATTTTTACGGACTTTCCTTTCACATAAAAATAACACACAAAATGTGACACACATCAAATAAAGCCAACAAAAAGCAAATTCACTAAATTTCGCAAATAAAGCAAATACAGAGAATAAAAATACCTTTCCGTTGATAACAGAGAGCATGATTTTTATTATTCGAAGAAACTTTGTTACAGTGAGATGAGTGAATACATGAAGAATGAAATACTGGAATTTCTGAACAGGCATAATGGAGGGAAAACTGCAGAAATTGCAGAGGCGCTGGCGGTAACGGATTACCAGGCCCGCTATTACCTGTTATTACTGGAAAAAGCAGGTATGGTTCAGCGCTCACCATTAAGACGGGGCATGGCAACATACTGGTTTCTGAAAGGAGAGAAGCAGGCGGGGCAAAGCTGTTCTTCCACAACTTAATAACTCAATCTGTGGGCATGCTTCACTGAAACAGATAAAAGTTACATCAGAGTGCAGATTCAATTTTGCAGCATTCATCACAAAATAGAAATTTAGTATTTTATGTCAGAATACTTCACATGATAATAAAAACCTGTCTGGATTTACTGCATGGCCAGACATTACAAAATACAAACGCCATAAACTTCATTCAGCCTTCTTGCTGTCCGGTAACGGAGGCTGCTTTTTCGTTACACCTTTCCCCGGCAGCATCAGTAGCAGTAATTTGTAGATTCTACGAACTGAAACTGTCTGTCCGGGGAGAACGTACACAGCCCGACACAATGTACCAGTCAATAATATCCGGTTTCTGATTCCCTGCCTGACAGACCACTCTCTGGCAACTTTGTATTCAGTTCATCTACTACTGGAGACAGATTTATAAAATCCAACTCCACGATCTTTGACCGTCCGCATCCCCTACTCTCTGTGCTGCGGTCATCGGTTAATTCCAGCGTCCGTCCGTTACGATCAGATATTACTGTTATATACCTATACCTTTTTAAAGGCGACTTCGTCTACATTCATATGACGTGCTAATAAAGGCTTTTTCATCCGGGACAGACCGCGCTTAACCACACGAGTCATAATGCCGTCAACGGCATTCCAGCTAATTTTAAGTTGTTTCCTGACGGCATCAACGGTGCTGATTTTTAGCCATGAGAGCACGAACAATTCGAACAGCAGCGAGTACCGGCTGCCGGACCAGTCCATGCTACAGGCAGGGGCTGGCAACAACGCTTCGGGCACATAACGCGGGGAACATCGGATTCGACTAATCTCATGAACTGGCAGGTATCGAGGTGGAGCCATTTACGATGTTGGTGATCGTGAACAAAGCTGAGTTTTACGCTACCGTAGATCTTTCTGCTGATGACCTGAAGGAACTGCTGGCAGAATGGCAGCATTACTATAACTGGGAACGTCCTCATAGCGCTCACAACGGTAAAACTCCGATGGAACACTACTTTGAACTTGCTGAGAAAACACCATACTCCGATGCCGTTCATGCAAACTATCAGCCCAATGAAGAGCATATACAGGAACAGAATTACAAGCTTGAACTTGAACTGAGAAAATTGAAACGATGTCTATGAATCACACAAGTCAGGTTACCTCATCCACACTCTATTTGTTTCTAGAAGGATCTACCATTTTGTTCATCTACTGGAACACATCAATTTAGTGACTCAATAGTATCGGTTATGTAGATATTTATCGTTGCTACCAATGCCTAGATTATTGTTCTCCAAGTATTTTCTTGACTTACAGGCTAATTTTGAAACAAATGTCATGCTATTTTAGGAAGAGATCCCATGCAAAAGTCTGCTATGAGCGAAGAGCGGACATTGATGCCCCCACAGGCTTTGAAAATATTCAATATAATCACTCCTTGAGTATAAGTTATGTAGCGGAGGAATACATCCGCTACTTTTTAATGTTATGACAGTAATTAATATTTGAATCTTTTGTTTGGTATGATTTTCAGTTTTTTTGCTAAAGCCGTTAACTTTCTTAAGCGCCATTTAAGGGTGGATTCAGTTAATCCTTCCCCTGCAATACCTTTAAAAATTTCATAACAAGGCTGACCAGCGTGTATTGCTTTCCAGAAATCCTCATAGCCGTCATCAAGTATTTGAGCTGTAAGTGCCTCATTAAGCTCTTCAATATTAGATACTGCTAAGTGCCCATCGACTAAAACACCAGCATTATTTAAATCAGATTTTGCTTTAAGCGCTTCTTTTCCAGTAGGCTCTTTACCATTCAGTATCAAGCTGGTAACTTCAATCATTTTAGCGTGAGATGTTACAGGGAAGAAAAGCCCTTTATTTCCTGCCCTTAAGCCCGAAATTTTCTTAAGATTTCCTAACTCAGCTGTTGCATCATTATGCGACACATCTGAGGCAATAATGCGACCTTCCCCATCAATTTCTATAATTTTTAGGGCAAGTAACCATGACTTTAAAATCGTAGAGTATAATCCCCATGTTTTCTCTGATGCCTCAATAAAAGGATAAGACTCAGAAAAATACGTGGGTATATCGCTCTCGAAAACTTTTTCTCCAGAAAGAATTTTTTTAAGTAAAGTCTCGACGAGTTGATTGTCTAAAATTTTTCGGCGTAGATAACCAGCAAGGGTTCCTTGAGAATATATATCCCTAACATTGGTTGGAATTATCCATTCACCACTTTTAACTGCATCAAGCAAGTCTAAATTCCGCAACTCCTTAACGAGATTAAATGCGTAACCTTCCCTTACATTTAGATTTTCCGTTATTTTTGTAATTGTCAGCTTTCTCATTGTTATCAGTTTATGAAACTGGGATATAACAGAGCTTGGATACATTCTATAAATAACCAGCAGTCTAAATTCAGGAAGCTTTTGGTAGACAAGATATTCTTTGAAAACATCGTTATAAGTATCATAGGTAGAACCACTCAAGCGTACCAATCTGTAAGCTGTTAACTTATCGAGGACTTTTACAAGCATTGGGTCTTCGTCAAATTGGTATTGAAGCTCATTGAAATCTGCTGGTAGCTTAGCTGCAATCTTAACTAGATAATCTTTTTCAATCTCATCCAAACCTTCAAGCTCTTCTTCAAAAAGGTCGTTCAGTTTTAAGCCCGCACTGATTAAATCCCTCTGAGAGTCACCTTTTCGAGTGAGTTTTAAAACATGAGCTATCGTTCTCTTTAAAAGCCAAGGAAAACCCTGCGCAAATTCAATAATATAGGGTAGTATTTCTTTACTGAGAATATTAGAGTTATTTTCATTTATTTTTTCTAAAAGAAGTATTGATTCTTTGTTTTCAAAATCCGGAAGAGTAAAGCTTTTCGATAGCTGATTAATTCTATTAAGAGAAACTTTACTGTTGTCATAGGTTGTTAGCTGATCATTTTTACGCGCAAACACTATGTATACACCACCACGAAGCTTTGTTATTGAGTTCGCAATGTATTCATAGCAATCGAAAATGTCAGGATTCGAAAATGTAGATTCAAATTGGTCAACAAAGAAAACTGCCTTTTGGCCATTTAGTGAAAGTTGCAAGTCTTTCAGTTGTTCATCAAGTTCTATAAAATTAGTCGCAATAATGCTGCTTTGGGTAAACCTCTGAACAAGATAAAAAACATCATATATTGTTTTTACATCCCTTGAGTCATGTAATTCAGTAATAACCCCATCCATTGAGAGCTTGTTTTCTAAAAAGGATACAAGAGAGCTTTTTCCTACTCCAGAGCGACTTTTTATCTGAAGAACATGTGGTAGCTCATTATGTTTGATGTGAGAAAGAAGTTCACCTATGAATTCAGTCCTGCCAACGAACACAGTTGGCCCTGCAGGTAGCCTATAGTCAGCCCATTCAGTCCCAACAGTTAATCCTCGAACTATTTCACGCTTTACTTGAGGCATTTCGTCAACTATTTTTTTCTTGCTAGGCATAATGAAATCCAAACCAGCAAGTTCTGAAATCCCTATTTTTAAATCTTCCAAAAATCTTTCATCATCAATTTGGCTGCCACTTTTATTGAATACCACAAAATTTGATGGCGTTCCTGAGTTTACCTCTTTTAAAATAAATAACTTATACAACCCCGTATCAGTCTTGAGAATGTTTGGGGCCACAAGGTCATAACCTTTAATTTCCTTATGTAGAGATGCTTCAGTCGGCAAATGCAAAGTCGCAGTTATTTGGTTATAAAGTTCCTTTCCTACCTTTGTCGTTAACCCCATATTTTCGACAGTTCGAAAATAATCTTCCGCCTCCGGTGTTAATGGTGATAATGACAGAAATAATCCATGCACCTTTTTTTCCAGAAGACCTAGCGGCAAAAGCTTTCCAACGAACGCAGCAACTGTTTGTCCACTCATGCTTTTGCTGTGTGCTTTAGCTTCGCCAATAATCTTTTGGCCAGTTGCTCTAGAGAATCCTTCAATGTCGTACTCTAAACTAGATTCTTTTTTCCTTAACTCAATGTCGTATCCAGAGCCTTCCAAGTATTCTTTTAACAACTCTTCAAAAAGTAACCCCTTGTAATAACTGGTGTTTTTTTCAGTTTGTTCAGAGTGAAAAAATAAAAACATTAAACAACTCCATGTAACTATTATTGATGAGTTATAACGCTCATTAAATTGGTCAAACCGCACTTAAAACGTGGGTTCCCCATACTAGAAAATCTACTATAAAGAGGATTACATTGCACCTTTAAATTTTAGAGATTTATAAGTACGACTAATAATCTCGCACTGTATAATCGCAGGGTAACACATCTTTCAAGCGCCTAGGTGCTCAGATATAAGCCAGATATTAATATAGTGCTCACTATCTAGAATGACCGCTTCCGGCTGTGAGTTCAATCAGTGGATGCAACGCTATCCTTAATCAAGGGGGACGTTGCCATGAAACGAAGAACTCGGATTAACTACACGCCAGAGCAGAAGGCAATTATCTGGGACAGATATAAGCAAGGTGATTCTCTACATGATATCGCCAGAATGTTCGACAGATATCATTCTTCCATTATGCCCACTATCCACCAGACAGGCGGCTACCGTCCTCCCGTGCGAAAACGGTACCGATTAGCGCTTTCGCTTGATAAAAGAGAGGAGATATCCAGAGGAGTGGTAGCAAAACTCAGTATCAGGGACATCGCCGCCAAATTATCAAAAGCGCCTTCAACGATTAGCCGCGAGGTCAGGAGGCACGGAGGTGCCAAACAATACCGTGCAGCAAAAGCCGATACTGCTGCATGGGAAAATGCTCTGAGACCAAAACCTTGCAAGCTAATTGAAAGCCCACATTGTGTAAAATCATTGCAGAGAAGATGCATCAGGACTAGTCGCCGGAACAGATCGCCGGCTGGCTGAAATGCTGTTATCCGGATAATCAGGAAATGCATGTGTCACACGAAACGATTTATAAAACGCTTTTTATACAAACCCGGGGTGCATTAAAAAAAGAACTGCAGCAATGCCTCAGAAGCGGAAGAACGGTTCGTAGATCCAGAACATCATCGCTTAAAGGAAAAGGGTTAGGGTCAATCCCAGATACGATACCAATAAGCGAAAGGCCACCTGAAGTTGCAGACAGAGCCATACCGTGTCACTGGGAAGGTGACCTGATCCAGGGCTCGAAAAACTCCTTTATCGTCACCCTCGTAGAACGCCATTCCCGCTTTGTTATGCTGGCAAAAATCAGAGACAACAAGACCATAACGGTTATATCTGCACTCATCAGACAAGCCCGGGAATTACCTGTTGAGCTTTATAAAACACTAACATGGGACCGGGCGCTGAAATGACCAGCCATACCCGGTTTACTGTAGCGACAGATATTCAGATTTATTTCTGTGATCATCAATCTCCATGGCAACGCGGCTCAAATGAAAATACGAACAGATTGCTCAGACAATATTTTCCAAAAGGAACTGACTTATCGGTTCACAGCCAGCAAAGACTTAACAGTGTTGCCAGACAGCTCAACGAGAGGCCGAGAAAAACGCTAGACTACGAATCACCCGCAGAACGGTTCAATAAGTGTCTTGCGTCCATCAGTTGAACTCACAGCGAAAAGCAGAAGTTCAAAATTTTTCATAACGACTGATGAGAACAACTCCAATTATCAAGTTTACTGGTACCTCTGCCAAGCGTACTTAGAGGTCTATGTCTAAACCACCCGCCATGCAGGTGGTTGATTTACCTAATTAGGCCTTGCTTGAATCGCAGACTCTATAGCTTCTCGGAATTCCGGAGCATCACTTCTTAATCGATAATCATCAAGTGTATTGAATATTTCTAGAAGTTCTTTACGATAATACGGCGATGCCAAATTACCTTCGCCTCTAGTTGTGAAAATTAATAATGCGTCAGCGACGTCTTTTAATTTTTTATTCCTTTTCAATCTAATGTAACAAGACACAATTATACCAAGAATATCTTTCCTAGATTTCAAAGTGAGTTTTGAATTAGGCAAAACCAACTCCAGCATAGCACCAAGTAATTTGGTAGCCTCTTTTGAAATATAATGAAGATCGAAATTTTCTGTTTCTTTATTTTCTTGAAGGATGTCCTTTTCATCTATCCATTCGCATTGCTCTGCCCAATTTATAGCGATGCTAAATAAATGACAGAGAAGGAAGTGAAAAGGTGTTTCCCATTCGCCACTATATTCATTCGACTGCCTATTCATATTGTTTATGATTTTCTTTGCAAAATGTGTATAGTAATGCAGCCATAAATGATCCTGAAGCCCCTGATGAATACCTTCATGAACCATGATTTCAAACAGCGTGATCCCAGAGTAAATAGGACATTTATACTTCGAAACATCTGAATAAGAACCTAAAGATTTATTAAGTGTAGCAATAATTTTTTCATCTTCATCTAACCTCCAGTAGATATATTCACCGATGTCACGGTATATTGCTAAATCAGCCGCAAACTTAGCATTGGAAAAGAAAAAATGTAATATACGATTGTTTTTCGGGATCAACAAACGATGTCCTCGACTAACGTTAAGATTATTTTTAAGCTCAACATATAGACGACTGTTAGGTGAATCTAGTAATGCACTGATAAAATTAGAAGTAAAGTCAGAACGAACTATTGGTCCGATTTTGATTAACTCAAGGCAGAGGGATGGGTGCGCAAGTGCAAAGTGATTGGTAAGTTCAGGTGATGAAACAATATTTAATAATGCTTCATGTGCATATTCGGCAGCAGTCTCGCGATTAGAGATGCGGAGGTTGTTAGCTATCTTATCACAAAGTCGATTCTTTACCGGACTATCAATTATTGATATCAACTTTTCTAGTTGAGGTGCCAACAATTGTGCCAGATCATCGTATCGTTTAGTAAGGTGCAAATTTTCCACTAACTCTAGAAATATTCCTGTTCTTCCAACTGAAAGTTTAGGTTTTTTTAAGCGAAATAAAATGTAAATAGCGACTGCGAGTGATATCAGGTATACGGCACTTGAACTATCTAATCCCCATTTCCAGGGGCCAAAACTAAAATATAAGTCTAGTGATTTTAAAGCTGGTGCAAACACCAAATAATTGCTTAGTAAGAATGCAAAACCAACAATTGCCCAATCCCACCACGCCAGGCAGAACCTCAAACGTAGTCGAGCGTTTGGAGTAATAAGGGCCCATACGGCAGCAATAACGCCCAGTATGGTAAGTAGACTTGAAGTATCAATTTTGGTTGGCGGTGTCATAATTTCTCTTGTAATCATGGTTTGATGTACATCGGAATGGCTTAACATGATAAGGCTCTTTGTATTATAAATCAGAACATTATGCACACGGTTAACAATACCCTCAAAATGGCATTAAATGGACACTACTTGTCCACTAAGTTTTTTTAGTCGGCTTTTTCCGACTAACGTTTGGATGTCCTATTGAAATTACGCTCCTTACATGAGCAACACTGCAACTGCATGTTTATCATAGGGATTGTGCTAATCAAATTACTGAAGCTTAAGGTCCGCCCATGGCACTGAGCGGACTCCCTCCTAGATCTTAAGGTCTGCTGTGAGCGAGGAACGGAAGTTGGAAATTCTAAAGCGATTAACTAAATCCTTCAGAGTTGTAGTTTCGGATAAGCCTCGTCCTGTGGGCTAATACTCTTTACCGAACTGGACGTATAAAATAAGGGGAAGCCTCTTCTGACACGTCCCTCTCATTTAATTACTGTCGGTTAATGCGTTTTTGAATTCGTCACGACCTTTCAGGCCTGAGCTTATTCGCGGGGCTTTTCAGCATTGCGACCAGAGCTATGCTGCATGCAATGATGCCCGCAGCAAGTAAGGCCATACCCTGAATACCTTTTACGGCTAATACCTGGCCTCCCACAAGCGCACCGGTGCCGATCGCTGCGTTAAAAATTGCAACGTAAATGGCTGACGCCGGTTGTACAGCATCCCCGGCGCTACGGAGCAACCTGTCTGCAACCCAACGAATACAATGGCGATACCCGCGCCCCAAACTGCGAGCAGTATGCCTGTGAACCAGAAAGGCAGTGGTGCAGCGCTCCTCATACCAAGTATGCCGAGCGCACCTGCGCTCAGGAGCAGTGAAGCGAAAATCAGCCCTTTGATATGACGGTCGATCAGCTTTCCGGCAATGATATTTCCGGCCAGACCGGAGAGCCCGGACATCAGCAGTAGGCCAGAAATCGAAGCCGTCGGTACTTCCTGAGCCTTCGTCAGTAGTGGTTGGAGGTAAGTGAATGCCGCAAAATGAGCCGAAATAATACAGGCAGTGGCACCATAGAGGGAAAGGAGCACCGGGTTTTTGAATATCCCGTAGTAAACACGCAGCCTCAGTGGTTGTGGCACCGTCAGTGTGGGGAGCGTCCAGAATAGAGCACAGGCGGCGGCAAGTGACAGCAGAGAAATCGCCGTAAACGCACTCCGCCACCCGGCCATATCCGCAATAAAACTCGACAGTGGCACACCCAGAACGCTGGCAGCCGAAACGCCGCCAAAAATAACTGAGGTGGCCAGTCCTAGTTTTTCAGCCGGAACAAGCTGTGAAGCTACTGCTCCAATCAAAGCCCAGAAAGCACCATGTGCTAAAGCGCCTGTCATACGCGCCCCCATAAATAGGATCATCGAGTGATGACTGTGTCGCCGCCACACAAGACAAAGCAAACACTACCATAAGAGTCACTAACAAAGACTTACGTGAAATTCTCGCTGGTATCAATCCAGACAAAAGTGCTGCCAGAGCCCCAACCCAGCCGTATGCAGTCACGACAAGGTCCGTGTCCGATTCAGTCTGGTTCAGGTCCTTTGCTAGCATACTAAGCATGCCAACAGGCGCAAGCTCGCTGGTCACAATCGAAAATGCACTGATACCGAGCGCTGCTATAGCCACCCAAGTGCGTACAGGCACCGGGATTACGTTTAAAACGGTGTCGTTCATGTAATCAATACTCTTAAAAGATACCGGGAGAAGCTTGGGGGAAAATTTTGGGTCGGCCGGATTCAGACTCAAACACCCACGCCTTTCATTCCTTCCGGCGTGTATCGTTCTCCGGCAACGGGAATGGAGGATACGGCGGCACGCAGTGCCTTCAGTTCAGCGCAACTGAGCTGAACATCCAGTGCGCCGGTATTTTCACTGAGATGGCTGAGATTGCATGTACCGGGTATCGGCACAATGTTTTCGCCCTGGGCAAGTAACCAGGCCAGCGCTATCTGTGAAGGTTTACAGTTTTTGCTCACTGCCAGAGCTTTTATAAGATCAACCAGGGAGTAGTTTATGGCAAGATTCTCCGGCTGGAAGCGGGGGAGCGTTCTCCGGAAATCGTCCTTTCCCGGAACCGGTTCATGCTGAAATCTGCCCGTCAGAAAGCCACGGCCCAGTGGCGAATAAGCCACGAACCCGACGCCCAGAGCCTTACACTGTGGGAGTACACTTGCCTCTGCTTCACGACTCCAGAGGGAATATTGTCACGAACGGTGCAATAGTGATCCACACCCAACGCCTGAAATCAGATCCAGGG
>OATO01000234.1_pt1 | contig 24954 bp, 25 predicted proteins | sample 1495011 | NCBI WGS metagenome assembly OATO01 (sample SAMEA2579961, study PRJEB22360) | human gut metagenome | biome: human gut; feature: human-associated habitat; material: faeces | place: Denmark | collected 2008/2010 | reverse complement strand
GGGAAAGGAGGGATTAGCTATTGATATGGCAGATGATTGAAGATTGGTTTCGCGGTATCTTGACAGACGGGATTTTATCAAACCTTTCTGGCCTGTTTGACAGCGTAAACACAGAGGTTGGCAATATCGCTACGGAGGTTGGTACAACGCCCGCCGGGTGGAACGCGGGCATATTCAACATGATACGCAGCCTTTCGGAAAACGTCATTGTACCGATTGCGGGGGTTATCATTACCTTTGTCATGTGCTACGAACTAATCCAGCTTGTCATTGAAAAAAACAATCTGCACGATCTTGACACTTGGATTTTCTTCAAGTGGATTTTCAAGACCTTTGTTGCGGTGCTGCTGGTAACAAACACATGGAATATCGTTATGGGCGTGTTCGACGTAACGCAAAGCGTTGTCAACGACAGCGCGGGGGTTATCATATCGGACACAAGCATTGATATTTCAACCGTAATCACCGACATAGAAGCAAAATTGGAAGCTATGAGCGTCGGCGGGCTGTTAGGGCTATGGTTTCAATCCCTTTTTGTGGGACTTACCATGAAAGCCCTGTCAATCTGCATTATGCTTGTGGTGTATGGGCGCATGATTGAAATATACCTTGTGACGAGTGTTGCCCCTATCCCTATTGCGACAATGGCAAATCGTGAATGGGGCGGCATGGGACAGAATTACTTAAAATCTCTGCTTGCGCTCGGTTTTCAAGCGTTTTTAATTTTAGTGTGCGTCGGCATTTATGCGGTTTTGATACAGACAATCGCCACAACCGATGACATATCCGGCGCGATCTGGGCTTGCATAGGCTATACCGTCCTCTTGTGCTTTACCCTGTTTAAGACGGGAAGCCTTGCAAAATCCGTATTCAGCGCACATTAAGGGGGTGGAATATGATTTGAAAATCGGCTTAATCGACGTTGACAGTCATAATTTCCCCAACCTCTGCTTGATGAAGCTATCCGCGTACCACAAAGCAAAGGGGCATACGGTAGAATGGTGGGACGCAAAGGGGCGGTATGACCTTGTATATAAAAGCCGCGTCTTTACCGACACCTACTCCAAAGATACGATAGCTGTTACCAACGCAGAACAGGTTATTTTAGGCGGTACGGGTTACGGCACAGACAACCGCTTGCCGCCGGAGGTAGAACACAGCTACCCGGACTATTCGCTTTACCCGCAGTTTTTCGGGATTGCCTACGGCTTTTTGAGCCGGGGTTGTCCTCGAAATTGCGGGTTTTGCATTGTCAGCGGCAAGGAGGGGCGCAAAAGCGTCAAGGTTGCTGATTTATCCGAGTTTTGGAAATGGCAGTCGGAAATAAAGCTGATGGACGCGAATTTGCTTGCCTGTCCCGATCATGAAAACCTCATTGAGCAGCTTATACAAAGCCGCGCATGGGTGGATTTTACACAAGGGTTGGATATTCGCCTTATCAACAAGGATAACATCAGCCTGTTAAACCGCGTGCGGACAAAAGCGGTACACTTCGCATGGGACAACCCCAACGAAGATTTGACAGGACATTTCCAGCGGTTTTTGGAGTTGACCGCCATTAAGAGCAGCCGTAAACGGCGCGTGTATGTGCTTACCAACTATGGCAGCACCCATGAGCAGGATTTATACCGGGTGAACACGTTGCGGGATATGGGCTTTGACCCCTATGTAATGATTTATGAGCGTCCAACCGCCCCACCCGTTACCCGGCATTTGCAACGGTGGGTAAACAACAAACGGCTTTTCTATGCTGTCCCACATTTTGAAGATTACATTCCATAACCGATAGGAGGTTTGAAATGGCGTATGTAACCGTCCCGAAAGATTTAACCAAAATCAAAAGCAAGGTGATGTTCAACCTTACGAAACGGCAGCTAATTTGTTTCGGCGCAGCGGTGGCAATCGGGCTACCGCTTTTCTTTTTGACAAAGGACAGCGCGGGAACGACAACGGCGGCTTTGTGCATGGTGCTTGCCATGCTTCCCCTGTTCTTACTTGCCATGTACGAGAAGAACGGGCAACCGCTGGAAGTGATTATTCGGCAATTTGTGGAAGTGAAGTTTCTTCGCCCCAAAGAGCGACCTTATCAGACCAACAACTTTTATGCCGCCCTTGTGCGGCAGCAGCAATTAGATAAGGAGGTACGGGCGATTGTCAAAGGAAAAGAAAAACACCCAAAACGAAAAGCGTAAACTTTCCCGGCAGGAGAAAAAGCAGATCGCCGCCGTTATCCGGCAGGCGAAAGGCGACGGGAAGCCCCATACAGCGCAGGACAGCATATCGTTTGAGCGAATGTATAAGGACGGGATTTGCCGCCTTGCAAACGGGCGGTATTCAAAGTGCATTGAGTTTGAAGATATAAACTATCAGCTTGCGCAGCCGGACGACAAAACCGCCATTTTTGAAGCCCTTTGCGATATGTATAACTCTTTCGACGCTTCAATCAGCGTGCAACTGTCCCTTATCAGCCGCTATGCGAACAAGGAGGATTGGGGAAACAGTATCACGATTGCGCCGCAGAACGACGACTTCGACAGTATTCGGGCAGAATACACCGAAATGTTACGGGCGCAGTTGGAACGCGGCAACAACGGGCTTATCAAGACAAAGTTTCTCACCTTTACGGTGGAAGCAAAGGACATTAAAACGGCGCGGGCGCGGCTTGCCCGGATTGAAACGGACACCCTCAACCATTTTAAGGTGATCGGCGCAGTGGCACGGACGCTGGACGGGAAACAGCGGCTTGCGCTGCTACATGGCCTGTTTCACCCGGACGGGGAACGCTTCCATTTTGAATGGGAGTGGCTACCCGCAAGCGGCCTGTCTGTCAAGGATTTTATCGCCCCGTCCTCTTTCCGGTTTGGCGACGGGCGAATGTTTCAAATGGGCGGCAAGTTTGGCGCGGTTTCCTTTTTGCAGATCGTCGCGCCGGAACTGTCCGACCGTATGCTTGCCGACTTCATGGAAGCTGAAAACGGGATTGTCGTCAATCTGCACATTCAGAGTATCGACCACAACGAAGCAATCAAGACGATCAAGCGGAAAATCACCGACCTTGACCGTATGAAAATCGAGGAGCAGAAAAAGGCAATCCGCAGCGGGTACGATATGGATATTATTCCGTCCGACCTTGCCACCTACGGCGGGGAAGCGAAAAACCTTTTGCGGGATTTGCAGAGCCGCAACGAGCGAATGTTTCTCTTGACGCTGCTTGTCCTCAACCTTGCCGACACAAAGCAGAAATTGGATAACGACGTATTTGGGGCGGCGGGGATTGCGCAGAAATATAACTGCATTTTGACCCGCCTTGACTACCGGCAGGAGCAGGGGCTTATGTCCTCTATCCCGCTTGGCGAAAACCTAATCAAAATCCAGCGGGGCTTGACTACTTCAAGTACCGCTATTTTTGTACCCTTTACTGTTCAAGAACTGTTCCAAAGCGGAGAAGCGTTGTACTACGGCTTAAACGCGCTGTCAAACAACATGATTTTGTGCGACAGAAAGAAGCTGAAAAATCCAAACGGCCTTATTCTCGGCACACCCGGCAGCGGAAAGAGTTTTTCCGCAAAGCGCGAGATCACAAACGCTTTCCTCATTACGGCAGATGATATTATCATTTGCGACCCCGAAGCGGAGTATTACCCCCTTGTAGGCCGCTTGAAAGGGCAGGTTATCAAGGTTTCGCAGAACAGCACCCAGTATATCAACCCTATGGACATTAACCTCAATTACAGCGAGGGCGACACGCCGATTGCGCTCAAAAGCGACTTTATCCTTTCCTTTTGCGAGTTGATTATGGGCGGCAAAAATGGGCTGGAAGCTGTTGAAAAGACCTTGATTGACCGCGCTGTTATCAGCGTGTACCGCAGCTACCTTGCAGACCCGAAGCCGGAGAATATGCCGATTTTGGGCGACCTCTACAACGAGATCAAGAAGCAACCGGAAAAGGAAGCGCAGCGGATTGCGGCAGCATTGGAACTCTATGTAAACGGGAGTCTTAATGTCTTTAACCACAGGACGAATGTTGACATTCATAACCGTCTTGTCTGTTTCGATATTAAGGAACTCGGAACGCAGCTTAAAAAACTTGGTATGCTCATTGTGCAAGATCAGGTTTGGAACAGAGTTACCATAAACCGCAGCGAGGGCAAGGCGACGCGGTATTACATCGACGAGTTTCATTTGCTGCTCAAAGAGGAACAGACCGCCGCCTATTCCGTTGAGATTTGGAAGCGTTTTAGAAAGTGGGGCGGTATTCCCACAGGTATCACGCAGAACGTCAAAGATTTGCTTGCGTCCCGCGAAGTGGCAAATATTTTTGAAAACAGCGATTTTGTGTATATGCTCAATCAAGCGCAGGGCGACAGGGAAATCCTTGCAAAGCAGCTTAACATTTCGCAGCAGCAAATGACCTATGTAACCCATTCCGACGCGGGCGAGGGGCTTATTTTCTACGGCAACGTGATTTTGCCCTTTATTGACCGTTTCCCGCAGGATACGGAACTGTACCGCGTAATGACGACCAAACCCGGCGAGGTGTCGGCATGAGGTTAGAAGCAAATCAAATCTATTGCGGCGACAGCTTGCAGGTGCTTCAAACCTTGCCGGAAAACGCGATTGATTGTTGCGTAACGTCCCCGCCCTACTATGCCTTGCGCGACTACGGCGCAGACGGGCAGATCGGGCGGGAAGATACGCCGGAGGAATATGTTTCCCGCCTTACAGCGGTTTTCCATGAGGTAAAGCGGGTGCTTACGCCGGAGGGTACTTGTTGGCTGAATATCGCGGACACCTATTGCGGCACAGGCAGCAAAGCAGAACACTTTGACCCGAAATATCCCAAAGGACGGAACGGGCAGCAAGTATCAATCAACCACCGCGCCCCCGGCTGCAAGCCCAAAGATTTAATCGGTATTCCCTGGCTTGTCGCCCTTGCGCTCCGCGCTGACGGTTGGTATTTGCGCAGCTCTATCATTTGGTACAAGGGAAACGCCATGCCGGAAAGCTGCAAAGACCGCCCGACCCGCTGCTATGAGTATGTGTTTCTGCTCACAAAATCAAAGAAATACTACTACGATTGGCAGGCCGTAGCCGAGCCGATAGCCCCCACAACGGCGGTACGGCTGAAAAGCGGAGTTGGGAAAGGCAACAAATATGCTGCTACTGTTCCGGGGCAAAACCAGCCGCAGAAAATCAACCGTCCCCGCGAGAAAGGCAGCTATGCCGACGAAATGATTTCCCCCGTCCGCAGCCGCCGCAACGTATGGCAGATTAACAATGTGGCGTATCATGGCGGGCATTTTGCAGCGTTCCCGCCGAAACTTGCGGAAACGTGCATTTTGGCGGGCTGTCCTGTCGGCGGGATTGTGCTTGACCCGTTTCTTGGCAGCGGTACAACGGGCATGGTGGCAAGGCAGCTAAACCGCCGTTATATCGGCATTGAATTAAATCCCGAATACTGCACCCTTGCAAAACAGCGGATTGGAGGTGATGAACATTGAGCAAGGAACTGAAAGCCCCGGATAAGGTAACACAGAAAATGACCCGCGACGGGGCGATTGCCGAAAACCTCACAACGGGCGAAGCGACAAAGATCAGCGACAGGCCGCAGGAGGAAAACTATTCAGCCCCCGCAGGGGCGGCAGCGGAAAAGGCCATGCAGCAGATCGACGCAGGAATTGAGCGACACGCAGCAAAAGGTGCAGAGAAAAAAGCCCTTGACGCGGCGCAGCCTAAAACCCATTCTTCCCGCTTGCAGTTTTCCGAAGCGGAACGGGCGACCCCGGAACTGCAAAAGGCAATCAAAAAATCCGATAAGGCGGCAGACCGTTTAGATGCAGCGCGGGCAGCTATCCCCCAAAAGACCAAAATCAAGAAAGAGCGCGTTTTTGACGAAGCGAAAGGCAAGGCAAAAACGCGCCTTTCCTTTGAAAAGACAGATAAGCCGCCTAACGGCAAGTTGCGGCATAACCCCTTGTCCCGTCCGGCGCAGGAGTTGGATAATGCCGTACATGGGAAGATCTACGAAGTAGAAAAAGAAAATGTCGGTGTGGAAAGCGGACATAGGATTGAACTTGCGGGAGAGAAAGCGGGCGGCATGGCGGCGCGGACAGTCAAGCGCGGCATACGCAGCCATAAGCTGAAACCCTACCGGGCAGCAGCGGCGGCAGAGAAAAAGGCGGTGAAAGCAAACGCCGATTTCCTGTATCAAAAGGCGCTGCACGATAATCCCGCCCTTGCGCACTCTAACCCGATTTCCCGCTTTTGGCAGAAACAGCGGATTAAACGGCAGTATGCAAAGACGCTGAAAGCGGGCGGCAAGGCGAAAAAGACCGCCGAAGCCACCGCAAAGGCAGCGAAGAAAACCGCAGAGGAAACCAAACGGGCGACTTTCTTTGTTGTCCGGCATTGGAAAGGCTGTCTGATTGTGGGCGGGATTGCCTTTATTGTGCTTCTGCTTTTCGGCGGCTTGTCCTCTTGTTCCCTGTTTGGCGGGAACAGCGGCAGCGGCTTGATCGCGTCGTCCTATCTCTCCGAGGACGCGGATATGTTAGGAGCCGAAGCTGCCTACGCCGATATGGAAGCCGAGTTACAGGCCATACTGGACAACCCCGAAAGCGAATACCCCGGATATGACGAATACCGGTTAAATGCGGACGAGATCGAGCATGACCCCTATGTGTTAATGTCTATCCTCTCCGCATGGCATGAGGGCGTGTTTACCCTTGATGAAGCGCAAAGCACCCTTGAAATGCTGTTTGAGAAACAGTACATCTTGACGGTTACGGAAGAAGTACAAGTACGCTACCGCACCGAAACGAGGACGGACAGCGAGGGCAACGAGTACGAAGTTGAAGTACCCTACAACTATTACATTCTCCATGTGGATTTGGAAAACTTCAACCTCTCTCATGTTCCCGTTTACATCATGGGAGAAGATCAGCTATCCCTTTATGCGGTGTATATGTCCTCTCTCGGCAACCGTCCCGACCTGTTCCCGCAATCCGGCTATATCTCAAAATACTATGAAAACCCGCCCGCCGATTACGAAGTACCCGACGCGCTGCTTAACTCCGATGAACAGTTTGCGCGGCTTATTGAAGAAGCGGATAAGTACGTCGGTTTTCCCTATGTGTGGGGTGGCAGCAGCCCGGAAACCTCTTTTGATTGCAGCGGTTTTGTCAGCTACGTTTTAACAAACTCCGGCCTATACAATACGGGCAGGCTTGGGGCGCAGGGGCTTTACAACATTTCAGCCCGCGTTTCCGCTCCAAAACCGGGGGATTTGGTATTTTTTACAGGCACCTACGATACCCCCGGCGTTTCTCATGTGGGGATTTATGTGGGCGAGGACGCAGCCGGAAACCCCGTCATGCTGCATTGTGGCGACCCTATTCAATATTCAAAACTCAATACCAGCTATTGGCAATCTCATTTTTACGCCTACGGGCGGCTGAATTACAACTGATTTGAAAGGAGCATTTTTCTATGGCAAATACGAAAATGGAGCGTATCGAAAGAGATATTTCAAAGACGAGGGCGAAAATCGTTGAATACCAAAACAAGCTGAAAGCCCTTGAAGCGCAGAAAACCGAGGAAGAAAACGCGCAGATCGTTCAAATGGTAAAGGCGGTACACCTTGACGGGGCGCAGCTTGCCGCGTTCCTCTCCGCTTATGCAAACGGCGAGATCGCTTTGCCGCAGCCGGAAGCAGCATACTTTACCGAGCAGGAGGACAACGCAGATGAAGAATAAAAAGCTATTCCGAAAGTTTACCGTTTTGCTTGCCGCACTTGCCCTTATGTGCGGCTTTTCTGTTACCGCCTACGCGGGCGGCGGGCCGGAAGTAGAGGAAGCCCCGGAAGCTGTTACCGAGCCGGAAGAAACGACAGGCGGCTATGAGCCGCAGCCCCTTACCCCGGAGGGTAATATGAGCCTTGTGGACGACATAACGGGCGAAGCGTCCGGCGATAAGCAGTTTATCACCGTCGTAACCAAAAGCGGCAACTATTTTTACATCATCATTGACCGCGCCGAGGACGGGGAAAACACCGTCCATTTCCTTAATCAAGTGGACAAAGCCGATCTAACCGCGCTTATGGAGGACGGGCAGACCGAAGCCCCCGCTTGTAGCTGCACCGAGAAATGTATTGCCGGAAGCGTCAACACCGCTTGCTCCGTTTGCAGCGTCAACATGAGCGAGTGCGCGGGCAAGGAAGCCGAGCCGGAGCCGGAAGAAACCGAACAGCCACAGGAGGAAGAAACAGGCGGCGGCATGGGCGGTATTCTGCTTGTCGTGCTGCTTGTGGCCGCAGCGGGCGGCGGCGCGTTCTACTACTTTAAGATTTTGAAGCCGAAAAAGGACGCGGCGAAAGGAAGCAGCAGCCTTGACGATCTCGACTTTGACGAGGACGACGAGGAAACGGAAGAAGTCGAAACCGAACAGGAGGACGAGGAATGAAACTTGTAATTGCAGAAAAGCCGAGCGTCGGGGCGGCGATTGCCGCCGTTTTGGGCGCGAGCGAAAAGCGCAGCGGATATTTTGAGGGCGGCGGCTACCTTGTATCATGGTGTATCGGGCATTTGATTAGCCTTGCGGACGCAGCCACCTACAACGAGCAGTACCGAAAATGGAGATATGACGATCTCCCCATTGTCCCGCAGGAATGGCAGTTTGTTGTTGCGGGCGGCAAAGAACAGCAGTTTTCCGTCCTCAAAGACCTTATGCACCGCAGCGACGTTTCCGAGATTGTCAACGCTTGCGACGCAGGGCGCGAGGGAGAACTCATTTTCCGTTTTGTTTATGAACAGGCGAATTGCCAAAAGCCCTTTTCCCGACTTTGGATTAGCAGCATGGAGGAAAGCGCAATCCGCGAGGGCTTTTCCAACCTCAAAGACGGGCGCAGCTATGACAACCTCTATCAATCCGCGCTTTGCAGGGCAAAGGCCGATTGGCTGATTGGCATTAACGCGACCCGCCTTTTTTCTATCCTCTATCACAAAACGCTGAATGTCGGCAGAGTGCAAACGCCTACCCTTACTATGCTGGTAAACCGCGACTACGCGATCAGCAGTTTTCAGAAAGAAAAGTATCATGTTGTCCGGCTTGACGTTGGGGGCGTTGCCGCTTTTTCAGACCGGCAGGACGACGAAGCGGCGGCGCGGCAGATGAAAGCGGCTTGCGAGAAATCGCAAGCCGTTTGTACTTCCCTCAAAAAAGAGAAAAAGACCGTTGCACCGCCGAAGCTGTTTGACCTTACCGCGTTGCAGCGGGAAGCAAACCGCCTGTATGGATTTACCGCGAAGCAGACTCTTGACTATGCGCAAGCCCTCTATGAAAAGCGGCTTTTGACCTATCCCCGTACCGACAGCAAATATATCACTTCCGATATGCAGGACAGCGTAAAGGAACTTATCACCGGGCTTTGTTCGCTGCTTCCCTTTATGCAGGACGTGAAGCTGCAAGCCGACCTTTCGCGGATTACCGATAACAGCAAAGTAACCGACCACCACGCCATTTTGCCGACAGCCGAGTTTGTGAAAAACGGCTTTGCGTCCCTTGCCGACAGCGAGAAAAAGCTAATGACCCTTGTGTGCGCGAAGCTGCTTTGCGCCGCCCATGCCCCCTATGAGTATGAAGCGGTTACGGCGGTTTTCTCTTGCGGCGGCTATACCTTTACCGCAAAGGGCAGGACGACGCTTTGCGAGGGGTGGCGAGTGATTGAAAAGCTGTCCCGCGCTGAAGCGGAAAAACAGGACGGGGAAACCGAGCCGGAAACGGCCTTGCCCCCTCTTGCGGAGGGACAGGCTTTTGAAAATGCAGCGGCAGAGATCACCGAGCGTTTCACGCAGCCCCCGAAAGCCTTTACCGAAGATACCCTTTTGTCGGCTATGGAGAACGCGGGCAAGGAGGACACGCCGGAGGACGCAGAACGCAAGGGGTTAGGCACTACCGCGACGCGGGCAGGCATGATTGAAAAGCTGATTTCAGCGGGCTTTGCCGAGCGCAAAGGTAAAAAGCTAATCCCCACAAAGGACGGGTATAACCTTGTCGCCATTCTGCCCGAAGCACTCACTTCCCCGCAGCTTACGGCTGAATGGGAAACGCGCCTTGTCGGGATTGCCAAAGGCAGCGACAGCCCCGCCGACTTCATGGGCGGGATTGAGAAAATGGCGGCTGATCTCGTCAAGACTTATTCCGCGATCTCCGAGGATAAAGCGAAGCTGTTTACCCCGCAGTGGGAAGCAATCGGCGCTTGCCCCCGTTGCGGCGCGGCGGTCTATGAGGGAAAGAAGAACTTTTATTGTTCCGACAGGGCTTGCAGCTTTGTCATGTGGAAGAATGACCGCTTTTTTGAGCAGCGCAAAAAGACTTTCACAAAGGCGATTGCTGCCGCCCTTTTGAAAGACGGAAAGGCCAAAATCAAGGGTATGTACTCGACAAAGACGGGAAAGACCTTTGACGGGGTTGTGCTGCTTGCCGACACAGGCGGCAAGTATGTCAATTTCCGCGTCGAGCAAAACCGAAAATGATTAGGCTTGATGAAAAGGAATATCGAGCCGTAAAGAAAATGACCCGCGCCGCGTGCGCCAACAACGATTGCGGGAATTGTCTGCTATTGGACGACGGGGAGCCTTGCGTTTGTGTGCAGAGTATCAGCTATTCGCTGTTATGCCGTTATTTCCGGGAAGCAGTTTTACCCGCCGACAGGCAGCTTTGCGAACAGATCACCCGCAGCGGCGAAACCGATTTGAAGCGTTGCGCGGTATGCGGCAGCACCTTTGTGGCGGGCAGCAACCGGGCAAAATACTGTCCCGATTGCGCGGCAAAGATACGCCGCAGACAGAAAGCCGCAAGTGAAAGAAACAGGCGTTTGCGGAGTAAAACAACTTGATAGCAAGCACAGCAAACGAGTACCCGTTTGCGAGAAATGCCCGCGCTGCTCTTGGAAAAGCGCGGGCATTTTTGCTTGTTGGGAGTTTCCCAAACCCTTATATGACCGAGAAAGGACGTGATGAAACAATATGCCGTATTCTTCATACGACCATGATAAATTAGAAGCCGCCGAAACCATGCGGATAGAACGCCGGATATATTTTGAAGCGAAAGACGGGGATATTGCCCCCTATGTTTCTTTGCCGCTGGAACAGCTACACGCCATGCGCGAGGAAAGCGCAGCAGCGGAACAGGCGATTTTTGACGATCTCTCAAGCCGCGCCGCCGCATGGGAGGAACAGGCGGGAAAAACGCTTTTGCTTGACAAAGCGATTGAATACACAAGGACAACCGTTGTGCAGCACACTTCCAACGAATGGCAGACAACCGAGTATGACCGCCATACCCGCAGCAACCGGGTTTATCAGATGAATTACTACATTTACGAAAATACCCGGTATGACAGGGAGAAGCAGCAAAGCGTCCCTTACTCTTATTCTCTCACATGGGGCGTTTACACCAACAGCCCGAACAGGAACGGGCAAGCGAAGATTGCCGGACAAGATCGGAAAACCTTTGCAGATAGGGCGGCTATGGAAAAGTATCTGAATGGGCGTATCAAAGCATACGACCGCTTGTTTACCGAAATCTCCCCGCCTGTCCCGCAGGAGTACGCCGAATATTTCAAAGTAAATGGTATGCTCTTACCGGGCTACACCATAGAGGGCGAGGAACAGGCGCAGACGCAGCCGGAGCAGACCGGAGCAACGGCGGCAGAACAGGCGGCAGCTATCCCCGAAACTACCGGGCAGCAGAAGGAGCGTGAACACATGAGCGAACAGTTTTCTATTATGATTGGCAACCGCAGCCGATTTGAAGCGGGCGACCCCGGCGGCTATTGGCTGGATATGCCCGCCACAAAGGAGCAGCTTCACAAAGCTATGCAAAGCGTCGGCATTACCGCCGACAACCCGCAGGATTTTACCATTCGCGGCTTTTCCGACGACCCGGAAAAACATATTGCCTTGCCTTATGACATGGTATGCGCCGCCGATGTGGACGAACTCAATTTTCTTGCGGCGCGGATTGAGCAGTTAGACCCCGCCGAGATCGGCAAGCTGAACGCAGCCTTGCAGCAGAAAAACGGGCTTGCGAATATCGGACAGGTGATCGACTTCACATACAATGTGGATTTTTACGTCCATATTCCCGAAGTGCATACCTACCGCGATTTGGGCGACTATTACTTAAATCAATCCGGCATGGTACAAATGCCCGAAGAATGGAAAAGCGGCATTGACCTTGCGGCTTTTGGCAAGAACGCCGCCGGGCAGGAAAAGGGCGCGTTTACCGAGTACGGGTACATTGTGGAAAGCGGCGACGAGTGGGAACAGCAGTTTGAGGGGCGCGAAGTGCCGGAGGAATACCGTATTATGAGTTACCCGCAGCCGGAGCGCGGCGAACAGGACAAAACCTTTTTAGACGCAGCCGAAGCAGCGCAGCAGACAGAAACACCGCCCACCGAGCCGCAGCAGCCCCGCCCCGTCGTCCCGATTATCCTTACTTCTGAAAAGCCCGCCGACAAGGTAAAGGAGATCACCGCCCGTTTGGAGCAGGGCGTACAGGCGATTTTTGACAGCGACCGCTACAAAGAGTTTTTAACGGCTATGTCGAAGTTTCACGATTACAGCTTGAATAACACGATCTTGATTGCCATGCAGGGCGGCAATTTGGTAAAGGGCTATACACAATGGCAGAAAGAGTTTGACCGCCATGTGAAAAGCGGCGAGAAAGGCATTAAAATCTTTGCCCCCGCGCCCTATAAAGTGAAAAAGCTGGTTGATAAAATCGACCCCGAAACAAGACAGCCCATGCTTGACCGCGAGGGAAAAGCAATCAAGGAAGAAAGGGAAATCACCGTCCCCGCCTTTAAGGTTGTAACCGTCTTTGACATTTCACAGACCGAGGGCAAGGAGTTCCCCGATCTTTCCGTGAAACCGCTGCTTGCCGATGTGGAGCAGTATGAGGATTTTTTTGCCGCCCTTGAAAAAGCGTCCCCCGTCCCGATTGCCTTTGAGCAGATCACAAGTGGCGCAAACGGCTATTTCAGCTTGACCGATAAGCGTATTGCAATCAAGGAGGGTGTAAGCGAGTTACAGGCAGTCAAAACCGCCATTCACGAAATCGCCCATGCAAAGCTGCATGATGTGGATTTGAACGCCCCGCCGGAGCAGCAAAACCGCGTTGACCGCCATACCCGCGAGGTACAGGCTGAAAGCGTCGCCTATACGGTTTGTCAGCATTTCGACCTTGATACGTCGGATTACTCTTTCGGCTATGTAGCCGGGTGGAGCAGCGGCAAGGAAATGATCGAATTAAAAGCGTCCCTTGAAACGATACAGGCCACCGCAAAGGAACTCATTACCGAGATTGAGGGGCATTTTACCGAGTTACAGCAGCAGCGGCAAGCTGAACAGGAGCAGCAGACCCCCGTATTTGATAAGCTATCCCCCGAACAGCAGCAAGCCCTGTCCGATACCGTAAAAGACAGCTTGCAACTTCTTGTTGACGCGGACAAGCGGATTTATGGCGACGTTACGGGCAAGACCCTTGAAGCAATCGCCGCACAGGGATATTCCTACAAGGACGGGCAGCTTGAAAAGCAACAGCCGGAAGCGACCCCCAACAGCCTTATGACGGGTGAAACCGTCAGAACGCCGAGGGGCAATTTTTATATTACCGACATGAGCCGGGAGCAAATCGAAGCGGCGGGCTTTGGTTTTCATCATGCGTCGGAGGACGGGAAATATCTCATTATGGGAAACGGCACACAGGCATTTGCCATAGCCGCCGAGCAGCCGCAGCGGGATAATCCATTGAAGCACGTTGAGGACACCATAGAGCAGAACGACAACAACTTTGACGGGATTATCAATAACACGCCGCAGACCCCCACCGTTGCGGATTTGGAGCAGCGGGCAAAGGCAGGGGAAGCGATCTCCATTACCGACCTTGCAAAAGCGGTGAAATCCGAAAAGCGGGAACAGCCGCAAAAGAAACCGTCCATTTTGAAGAAGCTGGACGGGTACAAGAAACAGGCGGCGCAGCAGCCGAAAGATAAGCAGAAAGAACAAAAAAGAGATTTGGAGGTTTGATACAATGAATATCTGCTTTTCTATTGAGGAAGAAAACATTGTTGCGATTTACTCGGAGGACAGCCGCGAAACGACGGTAAACAATATCCTCTTTGCCATGCCCTATATGGACTTTGGATTGCAGCAGATCGCCGCCGCAGCGGTAAAGAAGCTGCAAGCCATGACGGACAGCGAGTTTTCCGAACGGGAGTTTGTTTTGACAGACGACGAATGACCTACACGCAGCAGGGGCGCGGTTGCCGATTGTCGGCACCGCGCCCCTGTTCTTTTTTGCCTTTTGCGTGGAACATTAGAAAGCCATTTTTGAGGGTTTGAGTATAAAGTATCGGCTATGCCGTTTTCGTGCGCTGGAAGCCGCAGAAACACAGGCGTTTTCAGCCCCTATCGTTCCACTTGCTACCCCTATATAACGCTTTTATCTTTCCTGTTCCCGCGCCTTGCTTTGGGACGGGTAAAGAATACTGTCTACATTCTTTTTGATAATCCCGTATTCTTGCATTTGCTTTTTGGCCTTTCGGTATTCTTCATACAGCGCGGCTTTGCGATCTGTCAAGCTGTCATACTCCTTGCGCAGCGCGGCGAGATCGGGCAGCTTCTTAATCTGCATTTCCCGGAGCGCCCGCGCCGCAGCTTCAAACAGGATAATTTCGCTCTCATGCCCGCGTAGATACTTTTCCTTGTCCGTCGATTTTTTGTACTGCTCATAGATCGGTTTTAGCTGTCTGTAAGTCGTTGTGTGCTTCATCAGCAAGGACAGATCGGACATTCGCTTTTCTACTTCCTTAACTGCCTTTGCTGCCGCGTCATGGGCGGTCATAATATCCGCGATTTTCTGTTCAAGATCGCTGTAATACTCAATCTTGTTTTCGGTTAGGAAGTTTATGCTTTTTGCGGCCTGTTTCAGATTATGGATTTTCGCCCACCGTTCATAGCCCGCCGACTGCTGCACCTTGATACTGTTTTCCAGATCGACAACAAGCCGGATTTTCCTATCTTCCCGCAGCGACTTTGATTTGGCGATATACACGCCCTTGATACGTTCCTTGATCGCTTCTTCCGTATAGGCCGCGCCGAGCGTCTTTGCGCGGGTAAACCGTTCCTGTCCGGCGGCGCGGAAAGAAATATACTTGCCCTGCTTGATTTCATACCCCATTTCCTGCAAGCGGCGCAGCAGTTCGTCAAAGTCTTTCACTTGGGGAATGAGAGTATCAATAGCTGCTTTTAACTTGGCTTTGTAGCTTGTGCCTTGCTTTTCGGCGGTATATTCCGCATAGCTTTTCCCTTTGTCCTGCCCCGGCACGACGACGGACAGCCCATGCTCTTTACATATCCTGTCGCTGGTGCGCCGGATAAAGTGATAGCTTTGTTTGTTGGAATGATACTTTTTGTAGTCAACGAAGCTGACCGCATTAAAAATCAGATGATTGTGTAAGTGGTCTTTGTCAACGTGAGTTGTCAACACAAACTCATACTTGCCGCCTAACACCGCTTGCGCAAGTTCCATGCCGATCTTGTGCGCTTCTTCCGGGGTAGTTTCTCCCACCGCGAAAGACTGTATCAAGTGCCGCCCTAAATGGGTGCCGCGATCTCCCGCAGCTTCCCGCGTCCATGCAAACTCAATATCGGCGGTTTCCAGCCCGCAGCCGAAAGAGGAAGCAAGCAGCTTCCCGTCTGTCTTTTCGGGATTTAAGATGTAGTCTATCGCGGCCTTTAAGGTTGACTTAATAGGGTGCGTCTTTGTAATTGCCATATCTCGTCCACCGCCTTTTTAATATCCGCTATATCCTGCCTGTAAACCGTCCCTGTCGCATTGGCGCGTTTTGCGATTTGGTTAATGTTCCGGCTTACCGCTTGCAGTTCCCGGATATATGCTTTTGTGTCGCTTCGGTCAACGACAAGGATATATCCGTCTATCGCCATTTTACGGAAGTATGCGCCATACTGCCGGATAGGTAGCTGCTTCATCTTCTCGTCGATCAGTCGCTTTTCTTCTTCCGTAACGTAAAACTTCATCTGAATATTTCGTTTTCGGTTTTCCATTCTCACGCCGCCTTTCGGTATAAGGGTTTGGGATTATCCCAACAAGCACTTTTCGCAAACGGGTACTCGTTTGCTGTGCTTGCTATCTACTCCATACCCCCACCGAAAGGCGGTATTTGTTGCGCGTCCCTTTGATTTTGGACGCAAAAAAAGATTGCAGCGCATAGGGGCTGCAATCTTCCGATTTCCGATATAGAGGGCTATCCCTCTTTTTTCTCGATTTCCATTATTTCTTTTGCCGTTGCGGTTACAATCCGTATTCCGCTGTCACTCATGCCGTCCAGCAGCGCGTCAAGCTGCCGCCGTTGCGTCGGCTTTTCAGCGGTATCATTCGGAAAGAAGAATTGATCGACGGAAATATGATAACGGGTTACAAGGTCATAGAACACCTGTAAACTCGGTTGTTGTCCCTTGTTTTCGATATTCGCAAGGTAGCGCGGGGAAATATATAACTCGTCGCTTACCTTTTTCCGGCTCTCGCCGCGCTCATTTCTTGCTGCCTTGATTGCAGCCCCGAAAGCCTTAAAATCGTACAACGGTACAGGTCTTTTTGCCATTTTCATTCACCCTATTACATTCTACTGTTCACCTTTCCCTTTGGATATGTCTATACAGTTCCCATAATTAGCTTAAATAATTCCTTATTGTTCACACTCAGTCTATTGCTATTATTCGTCCAACCGTATATAATATATCGTGGTAGGTTTTGAGCAGAAAGGACGGGTGCTTGTATGGAATATATATCTTGTGCAGAAGCAGCGACAAAGTGGGGCATTTCTGAAAGGCGGGTGCAGAAACTTTGCGAGGGTAATCGCATACCCGGCGCAGTAAAGTTCAGTCGCGTTTGGTTGATACCCAAAGACGCAGAAAAACCCGTTGACGGGAGAAGAATAGATAGCAAGATAATAGATAAATAATTGAAGAATGAGTACTACACTTAATTGTTAGGGGGTGCGTAAAATGGAGACAAAAATACTGATTGCTGACGATGAAAATGATATTGTTTCTATGCTCGGCAGCTTTTTTGAAAGCAAGGGCTTTCGTGTCTTGCCTGCTTCCAATGGTGCAGAAGCACTAAAGCAAGTGGAAAAACAACCGGATATTATTTTGCTTGACATCAATATGCCCGGAACGGACGGGTTAGAGGTTTGTGAACGCATTCGCAATCATATATCCTGCCCTATTCTTTTTTTAACTGCCCGGATTGAAGATACCGATAAGGTAAAGGGCTTTGCCGCTGGCGGTGATGATTACATTGTAAAGCCCTTTTCACTTATGGAACTTGAAGCGCGGGTACGCGCTCATTTGCGCCGGGAAGCACGACACAACTTTCAAGCGCAAGTCAAGTTTTCCGGTGATTTGACGATTGACTATTCGGAACGTTGCTTGTTCTTTGGTGATAAGCGTGTCGGTCTTGCAAAAAAGGAATTTGATATTGTGGAACTGCTTTCTCAAAATCCGGGACAGGTCTTTGATAAAGAACGGATTTATGAGCGTATTTGGGGTTATGACAGCGAGGGCGACAGCAGCGTTGTGGCAGAGCATATCCGAAGAATCCGATCAAAAATTGCGGCATACACCGACCGCACATATATTGAAACGATTTGGGGGTGTGGGTATAAATGGGTCAAATAAATTATCATAGGCATCATCTGTCTCTCCGAAAAAGCCTGATTTTCTATGTAGTTGCCTTTGTTGTACTTGCAGTCATTCTATCCGTCGCGACTTTTTCGATCTGTGACAGCGCGGCCGAAACCATCAGTGCATCTTATCCCCCGTCCGGCGAAAAATATTATTTGACGAATGAGCAGGGAGAACAGTTGGGCGAGGGCGCTTACATTGGAACAGTGCCCGTCCCGATGTCTAAAGAGGACGAGCGTACCATTGCGCTGCTGGAGAAACTTCCTATTGTTGCAACTCCTATCTATTCTGCGTTCTGCATTATTGCTGCTGCGCTACTATTTTACAGGAACAGGTTGAAAAAACCGCTTGCTGAACTGCGGGCTGCTTCTGAAAAAATAGCGAACAATGACTTGGAGTTTTCAATAGATTATGACAGCAAAGATGAATTGGGGCAACTTTGCGCGTCCTTTGAAATCATGCGGACAACCCTTGCGGATAATTTCTCTAAAATGTGGCGACAAGTTGAAGACCGAAAAGCACTTAATGCCGCTTTTGCCCATGATTTGCGTACCCCTTTGACGGTGCTAAAGGGCTATAATGAAATGCTGCAAGCCAGCGATAATTCCCAAACGAGGGAAACCGCCGCCACAATGGGAAAGCATATTTCCCGTATGGAAAACTATGTAAGTAGCATGAGCAACCTTAGGCGTATGGAAGATACGCAGCCGGAGTACAAGTTGATTGACTTGCAACCGTTGGTATCTTCTTTGTATGACAGCGCAAAAATTGTTTGTACGAAAAACGGAAAAGAGTTGATTTTACAAAATGACATATCTGTTTTGCAGCTATCTCTTGACAGTACATTTATCTCACAGGTATGCAACAACTTGATTTCTAATGCTGTGCGGTATGCCCGGACTTTGGTAACAATATCTTTTGCCTTGCATGACAACGGTTTGTTGCTTTCCGTATCGGACGATGGGAATGGTTTTGATAAAGACAGCCTACAAAAAGCCGCAAATCCGTACTTCACAGGGGAAAGCAACCATTCCGAGCATTTCGGACTTGGGTTATATATTTGTAAGCTGCTTTGTGAACACCATAACGGCTATTTGCAAATTCGGAATACCGCCGACGGAGCGAATGTATCTGCCTATTTCAAATCGCCCACTTTGTAGATAAAAAGTAGATATTTTTTCGCTATACTCTCCATGAAAACACATGGAGAGTATTTTTATTGCTCCCTATGGAGAAAGGAGCTTTTTATGGAATTAAAAACAATCGGGCTAACTAAAAAGTTTGGCTCCAAAACTGCCGTAGATAACCTGAATATCACATTGACAAATGGCGTTTACGGTTTGCTGGGCGCAAACGGCGCAGGAAAAACAACGCTTATGCGGCTGCTCTGCAATATCCAAAATTCCACATCTGGAAAAATTCTGCTGAATGGCAAAAACATTGCGGGACTGGGTGAGAAGTATCGAAACCTCTTAGGCTACTTGCCACAGCACTTCGGATATTACCCGGATTTTTCAGCATATGACTTTCTGCTTTACGTTTCTGCCCTAAAAGGCTTGGACGAGAAAGCGGCGCGGAAAAAGTCAATAGAACTGCTGGAAGCAGTAGATTTATCAAAGGAAAGTAAGCACAAAATCAAAACTTTTTCGGGAGGCATGAAACAGCGTTTAGGAATTGCACAAGCCATGCTCAATGACCCCCGCATTTTGATTTTAGACGAGCCAACGGCAGGGCTTGACCCGAAAGAGCGCGTCCGTTTCCGCAATTTGATTAGTGCCTTTTCCAAAGACCGCATTGTAATTCTGTCTACGCATATTGTTTCCGATGTGGAGTTTATCGCAGAGGAAATCATTATGATGAAATCCGGGCAAATCATTCATTTTGGAAATCCGCAGGAGATTACTTCTGAAATCGACGGTCAAGTATGGGAATGTATGGTTCCGACTGCCTATGCGGAAAAATACGCGGCTGCCTACAATACAAGCAATCTGCGGAACATCAGCGGAAACCAGACGATCTTACGGATTATTGGAGATCGTCCGCCTATGGAAAATGCGGTAAGGGTGCAGCCTACTTTGGAAGATTTGTACCTGTTCTATTTCAAAGGGGGTTGTGAAGAATGAAAAAACTAATTCTTTTTGAACTGCGGAAAGTATTTTCAAAGCGTTTATCTTTGATTGCTCTTGTTGGGATACTTCTGTTTTCTGTCTTGATTTCCTTTTCTACCTATCAAAACAAATATGCTTTTGACGGTATAAGTGCGGAAGGTTCAGGTAAAACGGCAGTAGAAATAGACAAGGGAATTGCCGCAAAATACGAGGGAATATTGACCGACGAAAAAGTACAGCAAATGATGAATGATTTTGCGCCGACTCATGATCTGCATGGCCTCAATGCGATGTACCTGTATCAAAACGCTACACAATCCGCAGTCTTTTCCCGATTTTCTGATAAAGAGGGAAATTGGAACGGATTAAGTGTTTCGGATGTGTTTGGTAATGAAGAAATCAAAATTGGCTATGTAGATGGTTGGCTTTCAACAAGTAAAAACATAGCGCGGGTTTTTATCGTGCTTGCTCTTGCGGTTATCATCATGCTTGCTCCGATTTTCTCCGGCGAGTATGAAGGCGTTGACAATATCATATTGACAAGCAAATACGGCAAAACCAAATGCGCTACTGCAAAGGTAGTCGCAGGTATTCTTACCGCTATTTTCACTACCGCGCTGGTTGCAGCTTTTAACTTTCTTCTTGCACTTATCTTTTACGGAACAGAAGGGCTGGATTGTAGTATTCTATTTTCCCCCAGCGACTATGTAGAAGGGTTCGTTCCTTTTAATATCACTTGTGGAACGTTGCTAAAATATCAAATCCTTTTGGCGTTTACCTGCACTCTCAGCGTAACGGGAATTACGCTGCTTATATCTGCAATCAGTAAAAATCAGATTGTAGCTTTCGTTGCGTCTATGGCAATTTTCCTTTTTCCGGCTTTGCTGCCGATCACAGAAACAAATCCGTTGTTCCGTTTGGTTGGACTTTTACCATTATATCATGTGCAGGCCGTTTCGCTTTTATCAGTGGAACAAATGAATAACGGTATGCTGTATGCGGTGTGGGCAATCCCGACAGCTCTGCTCTTTTTAGGAATTGGCGCAGTTATATCTCGCCGCGTATTTGCAAAGCACCAAGTTTCATAAATCATTCGCACAGAGCCGCTAACAGCAGATTTGCGCGAAGTAAAAAACAGCGGCTTTGAAATATCAAGATCAAAGCCGCTGTTTTCCTTTTTGAAAAATCGGATTACGGGGGTGTTAAACGGCGGTATCGGGGAGGTATCGCCGTGTTTCTACTCTTGCGACATAATTCGACAGCATATTACTTATTAAAAAAAGCCTTTGCTTTGCAACGGAATATTCCGGCTATGGAGGTGAACTGTCAGAACATCTAAATACAGCTTACATTTCCTTTGCGCTCGTCCGCGTCTTGTGGGCGGGCGCATTTTGTTTTTTTCATCTCTTTTCTGAAAGGAGCAACAAAGAGCCATCTCCCGAACGGGTACGGAGCGAAAGGGGCAGAGAGGACAAGCCCTTAACTCCCGTCCTCTACTCCACGCGGGAAGGAGGTGAACTCTATGGAGCTATCTTCTTCCGACAAGGAAAGAATACAACATCAGTATGACGCATTGGCAAAGAAAACATTGGTAGGCGAAGCGAAAAGCTACCGCCGCACCCTTGCGAAACGCGCAGCCCGCGAAGTAACTTTTTCGGATTTGAGCGAAAGCGAACTCGCGCAGCTTTTCACAACGGACGAATACGAAAGCGATTATTTCCGTTTTCAAGTGTCCGGTTTTGATGTACTCGTCAAAAATGAACTGCTTGCCGAAGCCCTTAACGCTTTGCCCGAAAGAAAACGCGATATTGTTCTTATGTCCTACTTCTTGGATATGAGCGACGCGGAAATTGGCGAACTGCTGAATGTTGTACGCACAACGGTTTTCCGGCATAGGAAATCCGCACTTGCGAAGATCAAACAGTATTTGGAGGGAAAAGCAGATGATGAACACCGTTAGGAAATCTGAAAATCTGTTGCCGTTCCCTGTCATTTCCGCAGCGGCAAACGGCGACACAAACGCCATGTGCGCGATCTTGAAGCATTACGAGGGCTACATAGCAAAACTCTGTACCCGCACGCTGAAAGATGACGCGGGCAATACCTATTCCTATGTGGACGAGGAAATGCGGAACAGGCTGCAAGTGCGCCTTATTACCCGCACTCTTGCTTTTCATGTAGGATAACCATTTAGCCCATGCGGGGAGCGTGTCCCCTTTCCACGCTTCCCGGTATGGGCTATTTGTCGTTCCGTAAAAGCAGATCGGAAACGGTATGCTTTTACAGGCCGATAAAGCCTATTGTACTTTGACAAAGAAAGCGGCCTTTGGTACGCAGCATAACAGGCAAACGGGTACATTCCGTCTGTATCGAGCCATGCGGCGGGTACGCCATGACAGCTTTTCCCCTACGGGGAAAAGCCGAGCGAAAACTACCGCGCTGTAAAACAGGTTTAGCAGCTTGTGGGCGACGACATACAAGGCGGCACAATGATACTCGCGCATTGGACGCCCTCAAAGCATCGTGCGCCGCACCCATAAGCATGGGCCGGGGTGAAACTCCCGTGAGGTTGCAGCTAACAGCCGCCCGTTTCTGCCTTTTCAGTTAGACTTTTGTTGTAATAGTGGACTTGCCGCTATTCATATAGTGTATTAGCCATTTCTCGAAAGGGGGCTAATCATTGGATCGAAAAGAGCAGCCAAAGGCCATTTGTAAGAGTGTTTTCAAAAGCGGCGAAAGCACTACTTCCAAAAAAGAACTCACTCAAAAATGGATTGAGTTAATCAATAAAATTGAAAAGGACAAGAGTATCACTCTTGCCAAACGGTAATGACAAGCTGTTTTCTGTATGGTATAATAGATACGGAAAACAGCTTGTTCCTATCTCTAAGGAGATATGAACATGAAGGTAGCTATTTATTGCCGCTTATCCGAAGAAGATAGAAACAAGCAATTTGAAACAGACGACAGCAACAGCATACAGAACCAAAAAGCTATGCTGCTGCAATACGCTATGGAACAGGGGTGGGAACTTTACAACATTTACAGCGACGACGACTATACCGGGTCAGATCGACGACGCCCGGAGTTTAACCGTTTGCTAAAAGACGCTGAACAGCGGAGATTTGACATTGTTCTATGCAAGACACAATCGCGGTTTACCCGCGAATTGGAACTCGTCGAAAAGTACATACATGGGCTATTCCCTATTTGGGGTATTCGTTTCATCAGCATTGTTGATAATGCAGATACCGCGAACAAGGGAAACAAAAAATCCCGCCAAATCAACGGGCTTGTCAATGAATGGTACTTAGAGGATATGTCTGACAATATCCGCAGCGTTTTAACCAACAGACGGAAAAACGGTTTCCATATCGGCGCGTTTGCCCTTTACGGTTATAAGAAAGACCCAAACCAAAAAGGACATTTGATTATTGACGAGGAAGCCGCCGCCGTTGTCCGAGAGGTTTTTACCTTGTTTGCACAGGGTTACGGAAAAACTGCTATTGCCCGTATGCTTAATGACAGGGGCATACCAAATCCAACAGAGTATAAGCGTCTGCATGGCTTACGATACCAACAGCCGAAAACAAAAAACAGTACCCTTTGGAAATACTTTGCTATTTCCGATATGCTGATAAATGAAATCTATATTGGCAATATGGTACAAGGAAAATACGGTAGTGTTTCTTATAAGACAAAGCAAAATAAGCCACGCCCCAAAAGCGAGTGGTATATTGTCGAGGGAACGCACGAACCGATTATTGATCGGGAGTTATGGGACAGAGTACAAGCGTTAATCGCACAAAGGGCAAAGCCCTTTGACGTTGGCACAATCGGCTTGTTCGCAAGAAAAGCCCGTTGCGCGAATTGCGGTTATACAATGCGCTCGTCTAAAACTTCTCCAGAGCGCGGCGGCAAGCATTATTTACAATGCTCCAACCGCCATGTTGCAAAGGACGCTTGTATCGGCTCTTTTATTTCGGTTGATAGATTGGAACGGCTTGTCATTGATGAGTTAAACCGATTATCGGCTGAATACCTTGACAAGGACGAGTTAGAGCAGAACATAGAGTTTTGCGGAAACTTGCAGGGGCAAAAAGACCGTTTGAGTGCCGACCTTGCTACCTATCGAAAAAAGGTTGAGGAATACTCCAAAGGGATTCGGGACTTATACATGGATAAGGTAAAAGGCTTGATTTCTGAAAGCGACTTTGCCGATATGTCAAAGGGATTTTCTACCGAGCGCGACCGTTTAGAGCGTGTAATCGCAGACGGTGAAAAGCAGTTAACCGAACTCGACGAAAAAATCGCGGCGGGCGACAACCGTCGTGAACTAATTGAAAAATACACCAACTTGGAACATCTCACCCGCGAAATTGTGGAAACGCTGATTGATTATATATCCGTCGGCAAGCGTATTCCGGGGACAAGGGACGTTCCCATTGAAATTCATTGGAACTTTTAATGTAAAAGTTGTTCTTATATGATTGCAGCAGAACAAAAAGCCCGTACGACTTACGATAACATTCTCAGGCTTGTAAAAGATCCGGAAGTCTGTGATCCGATTCGTTTCCTGCGTCAGCGTGAAATCGTGCATTACCAGAGATTCGGTGAAAATCTTCGGATCGTGCAGGAACACCTGGACAGCAAAAACTTCTATGCATTCAATCCTGAGTTTGATAAAAATCCGAATTGCGGATGTAAGCGCTCATAAAAAAGCAGGCGGAGTTATGAGGATAACTCTGCCTGACTTTTTATTCGAAAGGGCATTTACTTTTTTCGGGAAGTTTTGTATAATGAAAAACGGTAGTTGCACGACGGGGTGTGGCTCAGTTTGGTTAGAGTGCACGGCTGGGGGCCGTGAGGTCGCAGGTTCGAATCCTGTCACCCCGATTGATCACAAGTTGGACACTTTGGCGAGTGTCTTTTTTTGTTCGATTTTGAAAAAGGCAATTATCGGGTGGAGAAATATTCCCGCGTCTGCTATAATCGGTAGAAGAGGAAAACAGGGGAGACAGTCCAGCGGTGTGATGTCAAGAGATAGATAATAAAAAAATCATATATTTTTGTA
>OATO01000224.1_pt1 | contig 26199 bp, 21 predicted proteins | sample 1495011 | NCBI WGS metagenome assembly OATO01 (sample SAMEA2579961, study PRJEB22360) | human gut metagenome | biome: human gut; feature: human-associated habitat; material: faeces | place: Denmark | collected 2008/2010 | reverse complement strand
CCCTGCCGTCACTTTGTTCGAGCTGTTGTTGTTCCTCGCCGCTTCCGCGGCTCGAGATCCCCGTTCTCCGTGGCGGGGTTGTCTGATGGTTCTTGCTGAAGCTCTACCTTTTGCTGAAAGAAAAACGGGGAACGCATCTGCATCCCCCGTTTTTGTTGCGATTACTCTAGGTCAATAAATTTGGTGCTTAGGATCTTGCCATCTTTTACGAGCATTCTGGCCATGGTGGGGCCTCGGGTGCCTCTGGGGTAGCTGGCGCTACCCGGGTTGAGGACTAAGCAGCGGCCCACTTGGGCTTCTTTGGTTACGTGGGTGTGGCCGTTGATGGCTACGTCTACGGATCCCACCGGAAGGTCTTCGCGGTAGTGGGCTACGGCGAATTTGAGGCCTTCGTAGGTAAAGAGCGCAAGACGGTCTACATCGGGGCCGTAGTCGCGGTAGTAATCGTTGTTGCCCAGTACGGCCCGCACGGGAGCGATGGTGCATAGGTGCTCGTAGTCCATCTCTGACGTGAGGTCGCCGGCGTGGATAATCAGGTCTGCGCCCTCAAGCTCATCCAGAAGCGCAGGCGAAAGATAGCCGTGGGTGTCCGAGATGATGTCGATGCGCTTGGCGCTTGCACTGTTCATGGGATCCCTTCCGCAAAAAACGATTCAGCAGATACATACAAAAAAGGCCCCACGGCTCCGCAGACGATGGGTCTACAGGGCTGCGGGGCCAGTGTGCTAGAGACTCAGGGCCTTCTTAAGCGGCACGACGCGGCGGCGCGAAACCGGCACGCGTTCGTCGACGCCCGTAATGCCCAGCTGGATGGCGCCCGAGGGCACCGTCTCGACGTCCGTAACGCACGCCAAGTTGACGATATAGCGGCGGTGAACACGGAAGAAGCCAAAGTCACAGAGCTTGGCCTCAAACTGCGCCAGCGAGGTCGTCGACAAAAAGCGATCATCGACGGTATAGATGCAGGAGTAATCGTCCTTGGCCATGATAAAGCGAATGTCGTCCACGGGAATGAGCACCTTGCGGCCGCCCTTTTCCACCGGGATACGCTCGATGGTCACCTTGCTGTCCGTAACCGGCTTGGAGCGTTGCATGACCTTCTCAATCGCGCGATCCAAGCGAGCTTCCTCGACCGGCTTCATCAGATAATCGACGGCATCCACGTCGAATGCCTCGACCGCATGGTCACTATACGCAGTCACAAACACGATCGCCGGCGGATTTTTGAGCTTATGCAGCGCCTCGGCAAGTTGCAGGCCCGAGGCACCGGGCATCGAGATATCGAGAAACACGACATCCACGCGACTTTCCATAAGCATCTCGATGGCGGAGCGGACGCTCGACGCCTCCGTGATCGTGCCGATCTTGCCCGTTTGCTCGAGCAGGAAGCGAAGCTCCGAGCGAGCCGGCGCCTCGTCATCCACAATCATCGCACGCAGCATAGGGATAAAACCTTTCGTCAACTAACTACGCCGGGCATCCGTCGCATGACGTTGAGCCCGTAGCCTTTTATTTTACTCTTGAATGTCGAAGATGCTCTCTGACAAATCAAGATGAAGGAGCACTTTGGTGCCCTTGCCCGGCGCCGATTCGACACGCGTATAGGAGTGCGGCCCATAAAAGCGATGGATGCGCTCCGAAATATTGTGCATGGCCACACCGGCGCCGCCACCCTGGGGAGAGCTGGCGTCGGGACGGGCAGAGCGCTCGTCAAACAGTCTGGCGGCGGTACCCTCATCCATGCCCACGCCATTATCGGCCACGGCAATCAAGATTGCATCCTCGCCGTCTTGGTGAACGGTCACGTCGATCCTCAGGGCGTCGTCATCGCCCATACCATGACGCACGGCGTTCTCGACAATCGGCTGGATCACGAACGCCGGCACCAGCGTATCTTCCACGTCCTCGGACACATCGAACGTCGCAAGCACGCGGTCCTCGCCAAAGCGGGCCTTCTCAAAGGTAAGGTAGCGCTTGGTCTGTGCAACCTCGCGCGAGACCGGAATAAGCGATCCCGAGTTGTCGAGCGTGGCACGATAGAACGATGAGAACTCACGAAGCAGTTCGCGGGCCCGCAGCGGGTCGGTGCGCGTAAACGATGCAATGGTGTTCAGCGTGTTGAACAGGAAGTGCGGGTTAATCTGCGCTTGCAGCGCACGCACCTCGGCGCGCGCCGTGAGTTCCTTTTGCACCTCGAGCTCGTGGATGGCGAGCTGCGTGGACAAGATCTCGGCAAAGCCCGAGGCAAGCGCGTACTGGGTACGGTCGACGGCGCGCGGGGTCTTGTAGTAGAACTTGAGCGTGCCGACGGTACGATCGCCCACCTTGATGGGGGCGATAATGCCGGCGGGGACTTGGTTGTGCGAGCCGTCCGAACCCACGACATTCACCATACGGTTGAACGACTGCACGATGCCATGTTCGATAACGTAGCGTGTGGCAAGCGTGTGGATGGGAGAATCTGGCAGTAGTTTTTCCTCAAACTCTCCCGCGCAGGCAAGCACGTTGCCCTCGTCGGTGATGGCCACCGTCATGGCGCGCGTCTCGGGCAAAATGCGCCGGCACACCAAACGCGCCGACTCCTGGGTCAGGCCGCCCTTAATATCCTCGAGCATGGCAGAGGCCACCGAGAGCGTCTCCTCGGTATATTGCGAGCGCACCGAATCGGGGTTGAGCGTCAAAAAGATAAAGATGCACAGAAAGATGCACAGCAGCGCGCATGCGACAACCGTCGCGATGGGCTCGATTCCGGTCGCCAGGGCAAAGACAAAGTACACCAGCACGCAGATGGCGCAGGCGACGGCGATGATGCGAAAAATTGATATTGAACTATCGCGCTGGGCGCGGCGGTCGATCATTCGGCCCCCTCCAGGATACTGATCAGTTGTGCGTCTCGCCAAAGCCCATCCATAATCTTGGGCCAAAAGCTCTGGAAACGCAGGTAGCTTGCGGCGTTTTGTCGCGCATACGCCTTGGCCTCGTCGATACCGTGGCGCCAGATGCGCAGGTAGCCCTCGTGCTCGCGGGTAAACACGCTGCGGACCATGGCGGTCTTGCGCACGCGGTCGTCGAGCTCGCGCGAGATCCACGGGCCTGGGTAGGGCATGAGCGATGCCGCCGTAACGGGAATGAGCTCCTTCTGGTGCGCGGCGAACGTCAGCTTGGCCCGCTCGTAGTACCAACGGTACACGTCCTGCATAAAGCGCGGCGAGCGCTTTTCGGACTCCGGGGGCAGATGACGCACAGTCCACTCGTTATCGAACCACACGTCGTAGCCAAACATGCGCATGTTAAACAGGTAGTCGAGGTCCTCGCCACGGGTGATAAACGGGTCGAAGGCCACACGGGTAAAGGCGCGGGCATGCAGGGCCATCAGGCCACCGCACACGTAGTTGGAACGCGAGATGCGGGTACCCGAAAGCGCCTTTTTCATCCAGCGATTGAACTCGATGCGCTTGGTCCACCAGCGATGACAGATACCCGCCTTGTCCGTAGGGGCCAGCGGCGATCCATCGCGATCGTAGAAGTAGCCGCTTTTGACCAAGATCGGCAAGCCCTGGCGCGTCTGCTGCCCCAGTGCATATGTCGCACGCTTCATAAAGTCGGCGTCGATGACGGTCTCGTCGTCATCCAAAAAGACAACCGCATCGTGCCCCAGCACCGCCGCGCAGGCAAGGCCCATGTTACGGATGGCACCGTAGCCTCGCAGGCTCACGCACTCGCCCGAACCCTTGGGCGCAATCTGCGCCACTCGGTCGGCGATACGCGATGCCTGAGTATTGGTGACAACGGTGACCTTGAGCGTAGGATGTGCGTTGACGATATCGTGCACGCGCAACGACACATCGGCTGTGGCAGAAACGGGGCAAACCACCAGCAAGATAATACGTGGAATGTCGCGCACCTGCTCGAGCGAGGTCAGGCAGCGGTCGAGTTCGGGATTGGCGGCGTTGAGTCGCGTCGAATGATCGTAGGTGCCAGGGGCGTTTGCGCGAGCGTCATCGCCCGCCCAATACGTTGGAATCACGACCGTGGCGTTCATGCCTTACCCTCCCTGCAACACAAAAACGGGGCGCCGCCAAACACAGGCGACGCCCCGCGACCTAGCTGACTCCATCATACCCACTTGGGCTAATCATTGTTCGGAAGTCAGAATGTTTATTGCGGATACTTCCAAAAGAGTACCGCGGATAGGCACAATAGCCGCCCGGCACTCGTTTTTCCTCGCTATGCCGGCTGGGCCATGCGAGACAGGCGAACCAGCAGGATAAAGCCCACCACCAGCAGCACGCCGATGGACAGGACGCCCAGCGAGGGGTTGCCGGTCAGCGAGGTGACAACCGACACCAGGAAGGTGCCCATAACGCTTGCATAGCGGCCAAAGATATCAAAGAAGCCGTAGTACTCGTTGGACTTTTCCTTGGGGATAATGCGGCCAAAGTAGCTGCGGCTGAGCGCCTGCACGCCGCCCTGGAACAGGCCGACGAGGATGGCGAGCACCCAGAACTCGAAGGCGGTCTTAAGGAAGAACGCAGCGAAGAGCACGATACCCATATAGGCGGCGACGGCCACCATGATCATGTTAAGCGTGCCCACGCGGCCGGCGAGCTTGCCGTAGATAATGGCGGACGGGAAGGCCACGAACTGCGTGACGAGCAGCGCCAGCACCAGCTGGGTCGAATCGATGCCCAAGGCCGAACCGTAGCTGGTGGCCATGGAGATGACCGTGTGGACGCCGTCGATATAGAAGAAGAAGGCGATCATGTAGACCAGCACGGTCTTGTTGTGGGCAATCTCACGCATGGTGTGTCCCACCTCGGAAAACACGCCGCCCACGATGTGACCGATAGTGTCCTCGGGACCGCGCTCGCGACCGTACTTTTGCTTATAGGTGCGAATGAGCGGCAGGGTAAAGATGAGCCACCAGGCACCAGTGATGATAAACGACAGACGCGTTGCCAGCATGGTGGGGACGCCAAGAGCGGGGCCACCCATGATGAGCGCCAGGCAGATGACGAACGGCACGGTGGAACCGATATAGCCCCAGGCATAGCCCGAGCTGGACACGGCGTCCATGCGCTCGTCGGTGGTAATGTCAGGCAGCATGGCGTCGTAGAACGTCATAGAAGAGTTAAGGCCGATGGTGCACAGCACGTACACGGTCAAAAATGCCATGGCGGACATTGGGATAGCCTGCGCCAGGCAAAGCACCAGGCCCGTGAGGAAGAAGCCCAAGAAGAACTTGATCTTGTTGCCTGCGTAGTCAGCAAGCGCGCCCAGAATGGGCATGAGCATGGCAATGACCAGCGAGGCGATCGTCTGCGCATTGCCCCAGGCGACCACCAGGTCGGCCGAGGAAGCGCCGGTATTGATGGCGTTAAAGTAAATGGGCACCACCGAGGTATTGAGCAGCACAAGGGCCGAATTGCCCACATCATACATAACCCAGTTACGCTCGAGCTTGGTGTATTTCATGGACAGGGACCCTTCGTATTCGCCCGATATGCAGTTAGTTCATCGTACCCCAATTGTCCAGAACCGCCGGTAAGGATTCGGCAAAGGGGCACGCACGGGCCCTATTCCTCGCGGTCGAACTCCTCATCGGCATTGAGCACGCGACCGCTGTAGTTGACGTGACTGGTCACGGCATCCATGTCACCGGTCTCGATAAAACGTGCGACCGTGCACTCGTAATCGACCAGCGCGCGATCAAAGACCTCGGGGAAACTCTCGTTCGAGACCTCGTCGGTAAAGGGATTCTTCCATGTCAGATGGCCCAGGTTACCGGTGCGCTCGGGCAGCTCCGTCGTCACGCGATGGGCAAGACCGTCGAGCAGCGAGTAGTCGTGCACCAAGCCCTCAACCAGCGAGATCGCGCGCGTCTTTGCGGAGCCGGCCGGCTCAATCGCGCGGTAAAGTCGCTGCATATTGGCAACGGCAGCACCGTACTCCCCCGCCGGAATGTCAATGCCGTACACGCGTCCGGCAACATAGCTCATCAGCACGCCGGCCACGCGATTGATGCGATCGGTGGTGACGATCTCGCCCGCCGGCGGGTAATCGTCGACCGTAGCGCCATCGCGTTTAAGCTGCAGCATCAGTACATCCAGGTCGCTCTCGATCACGGCATGGACCTGACTGCTCGAATTCTCAAGCTCTGAATCGGACTCCACGATGCCAAACTGCTGCTCATAGACAAAAGGATGGGCGTTGCGGTCGAGCACGTAATGAGACAGCAGGCCCAGCGCAAAGGCACGACCCAAGCTGGCGTCGCGCGGCAGCAGATGCGACACGCCGTCGCGCAGACACGCGAACTGGCGAGACATGCGCGACCGATGCATGACCTGCGCCAGCAGCGTGCAGTCGGAAACACGCGGTGTCAGAATGTGAAAGAAAAACGGGTCGGGGCCTTGGTTGCCCAAGATAAAGGCAATGCGCTCTTCATCGGACGTGATGACGCCCTGCGGAAGACGGTCGATGCTTTCCTCGCCAAACAGATGATGGGTGATAAGCGCGGGCATGATGATCCTTTCGATTTCATTCGATGCCACCCATTATGCCCACCGCGCGCCCATGCCAAACCTGCGATGGCAAACGACGGCACGCAGACCGTCTACGCAAGCCCCAAGTGTGCTTTAACCTCGGCAGCGCGACGGCGGGACACGGGCACCGTCGAGCTCACGCGGTCGAGTCTGAGCTCCATCAACCCCGTGGAGCCAATCTCAACATTGTGCACGTCTTCCAAATTGACCAGATAGCTGCGATGAACGCGAATAAAGCCCTCGGAGGCCAGGCGCCGCTCGAGCGAGGAAATCGACTCATTGATCAGATATGTTCCCTCGGCGCAGACGGCGTTGCAAAAATCGGCGCGCGCCTCAAAGAAACAGACATCCGCCACAGGGATAAACACCTTTTTGCCACCGCGATCCACCGTCAGGCGCAAGGGCTGGCGCGGAGCATGGACGGCACGGCGAGCGCCCAGGGCAGCCTCGATCTTGTCGAGCGCCTTTGACAATCGAGCATCCTCGACCGGCTTGACGACGTAATCGACGGCATCGAGGTTATAGGCATCGGCCGCATACTCGGCAAATGCCGTCACAAACACCACGACCGGCGGCGTCTTTAGGTTCTGCAGCGTCTCGGCAAGCTCAATTCCCGAGCGACCGGGCATGGTAATGTCTAAAAACAGCACGTCGGGTTTGTTCGACAGAATCGACTCCACGGCTTCGGTGACATTACCCGCCTCGGCAATCTGGCCCACACGCGCATCCTTTTCCAGCAGATAGCGTAGCTCGGCCCTAATGGGAGGCTCGTCATCAACCACCAAGATGTTCCAGCCTTCGGACATATGCGCTTCCCCTCTTTTTTCTCTCAACCCAACCGCGTGCTACACCGTCAACGGCGCGGGCTCATGCGGCTCGCCGTTCAACTCTACGATGACCTGCGTTCCCACGCCCTCCTGGGACTTCACGCGCATACCAGAATCTTCTCCGTAAAAGAAATGGATGCGCTGAAGCACGTTGAAGAGCGCCAGGCCGCAGCCTCGCTTGACGGAGCCGTCGGCGGTAATGCTTTCGGGCTCCTCTCGGCGATGCTGCTCAAACAGATGCGCGCAGACTTCTTCGCTCATCCCGATGCCGTCATCTTCGACGATGATCTCCAAGCCGTCATCGGTCTCGAAAGCCCTAACACGAATAGAAAGCGGCTCGGTCTCGCGCTGCGCATGCTTGATGCAGTTTTCGAGCAGCGGCTGCAAGATAAACGGCGGCACCAGGCTGTCGCGCACCTCAAAGTCGATGTCGACCGAAACGCGCAGACGGCCGTCGCCATACCGGGCCTGCATAAGATTGATATAGCGAGTGCCCTGTTCCACCTCGTGCTCGAGCGTGGTGAGCGTATCGGAGTCAGAAAGCGTCTGACGATAGTAGTTGGAGAAGTCGATCAGCAACGATCGCGCCTTGTCGGGCTCGGTTCGAACGAGCGACACGATCGTGCTAATGGTATTGAATAGAAAATGCGGATCGACCTGCGACTGCAGGGCACGAAGCTCAACGCGGGCTGTGAGCTCGTCCTGGCGCTCGAGCTCAAAGCTGGCGAGCTGCGTGGAGATGAGATCGGCAAAGCCCGAGGCAAGGGCCGTCTGGCGCATATCGATGCTGCTCAGACGGGGATAATACAGCTCGAGCGTGCCCACGCAATGCCCGCGCACGGTAAGCGGTGCGACAATGCCGGCGCGCAGGCGGGGAAAATAGCCACCCGTCTCGGTCGAGGCATCGCGCGAAAACACGCTTTGCTCGCCCGTCTCGATGACGTTGAGCGTGGTCTTGAGCACAACCGGGGTGCCGGCGGGACACTTTGCCGAATCCTCGCCCCAGCTTGCCAACACCTGCTTGCCGTCGGTAAAGCAGATGGCAGAGGCGATAGTTTCGGACAGGATGATCTTAGAGGCGCCCAGGGCAGCTTCGGGCGTAAGGCCGCGCGACGTGTAGGCGAATATTTTTGAAGCGATGGCGAGCGTGCGGTCGGTTGCGCTCGATGTGAGGTCGTCGGGAACGACAAAGACGTACGAGAAGAAGAAGCACAGCATGACCAAGCCGGCAATGACGACAACGGCCGGAACGGGATTGGGATTATCGGTTAGATCCCAGATGAGCAGCAGGATAAGCAGCGGAACGACAATACCGAGCAAGATGGCTTGAACCACATGCTGAGCGGTACGAAAGACCTTAGTAGAGTTGTAGCTCTTGCCCAGAATCAGCCTATTGAGATCCACCGTCATCTCCTTCTTACTGACGCACCCCATAGCAATAAAGAGGGCCGCAAGCGACCCTCTCCATTGCATTATGCAATCAAATACCGTGTTTTACATCAAGCCATCGATGAACGGTAGCTTAGGCGCTGTACTTGTTTGCCTCGCCGAAGGTGCCGGCCTCGACAATCCAGCCGTCCTTCATGATGACGTCCATGTTGTCGGTGTTGAGCACGTGGATGTCGGCGGCGACGTCACCGTTGACGACCAGCAGGTCGGCGCACTTGCCGGCCTCGATGGAACCGGTCTCGTCCTCGATATGGCACATCTTGGCACCGTTGAGGGTGGCACAGGTGATGGTCTCGACCGGGGTGAAGCCGATCTTGTCGACGAACTCGTACATCTCCTCGATGGAGCAGTTGCCGTACGGGGTGACGAAGGAGAAGGAGTCGGAGCCGATCGTCATGACGACGCCGCGCTTCTTGGCCTCGCGCAGGCAGTCGTAGTTGCGCTGCAGCTCCTTCTCGACCAGGGTGCCCTCGTACTTGTCGTGCAGTTCGGGGACGTAGACGGGCGGATAGGTGGCGTACCAGGTGGGCAGGAAGGCGATCGTCGGAGTGAAGAAGGTGCCCTGCTCGGCCATGAGGTCCATGGTGCGCTCATCGATATCGAAGCCGTGAATCAGCTGCTCGCAGCCAAAGCGGACGGAATCGTAGGCAGCGGCGTGGTTGTTGTAGCAGTGGCTCCACACGGGAATGCCGACCATCTTGGCCTCTTCGACCACGGCCTGGATCTCCTCGGAGCAGTAGTGCTGGTCGCGACCGGAGTCCCAGCGCCAGATGCCGCCACCGGTAGCCCAGATCTTGATGGCATCGGGGTTCTCGCGCAGGCGACGACGGACAGCCTTGCGCAGATCCCAAGGACCGTCGACCTGGTCACCCCAGGGGTGCGATTCCTTGTTGAGCTCCTGGGTGCAGTGGTGGGAGTCGCCGTGGCCGGCAACGCGGCAGAAGCCAAGACCGGTGGCCAGAACGCGCGGGCCCTTAAAGACGCCCTTGTCGATGCAGTCGCGAATCTGGATGCCAAAGCGGCCGATCTCGCAGACGGTGGTGAGGCCGTGGGTGAGGCAGTCATAGGCCTGCTTGACGGCGACGGCCTGCTTCTCGAGGAGCGGCTGCATGACCCAGTCGGTGTCATCGTCGGTCAGGTTGCCCGAGAAGTGCAAGTGGGTGTCAATCAGGCCGGGAAGGACGGTCTTGCCGGCGGCGTCGATGACCTCAACGCCCTCGGGAAGGTCCTGCATGACGCCGGCATACTCGATCTTGCCGTTGTCGTCGACCAGAACGAGGGAGTTCTCGACCGGCTCGGCGCCGGTACCGTCGATGAGCTTGCCGCCAACGATTGCGTACTTAGTGGACATGGTTCCTCCTTATGGATCCATATAGTGGGCGAGGCCATGTTGGGTTATGGCCTCACAAAGCTACCCAAGTGGTGCCGGGTTCGGTGCGCGGAAGAGAGGGGTCCGCGCACCCGATCCGCCCCGGCTAGGCGTTATTTTTTGCGGGAATTGGTGAAGGCCATGAGGGCCAGGCCAACGGCCAGCCAGCCGATCACGATGCTCCACTCCACCATGTTGAGGGAGGCGGGAGAGAACGGGACCACGAGCAGGCCAATGATGACGGCGCAGGCAGCGACAGCGAGGCTGATGCCAAACTTGCCGCCGGGCACCTCGTAGGGACGAGGCAGGTCGGGCTCGGTGAAGCGCATGCGCAGGCAAGCGAGGGCGACCATGCCGCAGGAGAAGATGAAGGCGAGAGCCGACACGTTGGTCAGAGGGATGAGCATGTTCTTGCCCAGGAACGGACCGACGACGGTGATGACGCCCAGAACGACGCAGGCAAGCTTGGGAGCGCCGGACTTGGGGTCGACCTCGGCGAACTGTTCGGGCAGCTGGCCCTTGCGGCCCATGGCGAGCATGATGCGGCTCGTGGCGCCGTAGAAGGAGTTCATCGGGCCCATGGGTCCAAGCGTGGCGATGACGAGCATGGCCAGGTACAGGAGCATGTTGATGCCCTTGAGGCAGGCGAGCGCGGGAACCGGGCTCTTAACAAACTCATGCCAGTCGAGGATGGTGCCGAACGAGTAGATACAGACCATGTAGAAGCCACCGGCGGCCAGCAGTGCCAAGGAGATGATCTTGCCGAACTTGTTCCAGTTGAGGCCCTCGGCAGCTTCCTCAGCCTGCTGAGGAATGGTGTCGAAACCGGCGTAGAAGAACGGGGTCAGAACCAGGACCGACACGATGCCAGCAAACAGGCTGGTGCTCTCGGTGGCGGCCTTGCCGCCGCCAGCGCCGGTGACCTGGGAGAACACGGGCATGGCGTTGTCCGGCGAGCCGGTGAATAGCGAGACGCCCATGGCAAGCAGCATGCCGCAAAGCAGAGCCTTGGTCAGGAAGGCCTGGAGCTTGGCGGCCGAGCTGGCACCGCGGAAGTTGAGGAAGATGACGTAGACTGCAAAGCCGAGCGCGATCAGCGTCGGGAACAGGTAAACGTCGGCGCCCAGGATGGTGTAGAGCTTGACGGCGCGCAGCCACTCAAGACCGGGCAGGCTGCCGAACATCTCGGACACGAGGGTCGAGATGGCGATGGCCTCCCACGGGCACAGGATGCCGTTGCCCAGGGCCAAAAGCCATCCGGTGATGTAGCTCAGCGTACGGCCAAAGCTACGATCGACATACTCAACGATGCCGCCCGAGATGGGGATAGCAGCCGTGAGCTCACCGAAAACAGCTCCGACGGGCACGAGGAAGATTGCACCCAAGAGGAATGCGATCATAGCGGGAACGGGACCGCCGCCCACGACCATCCAGTCGCCGACCTGCAGAACCCAACCGGTACCGATGATGGCACCAAAGCCGATGGTGAAGAAGTTCCAGAGCGAAAGCGTTTTCTTCATGCCGCCGTTATCCTCGACTGCAACCTCTGCGTTCTTGTCCGCCATTGTTCCCCTCCTTTCCTTATTGACGCCCCTTGGCGTCACCCCTTGCGCGGCCTGTTTTGCCGCGCGCTTTTATTTCGTGGCTTTAAGATACGGCCTTGGCATTGCATTGCCGTCCAAGGCTCGACCGAAGGCAGAACTGCAAAACGAGCGGCGCCGTTTTTGGGACGAACGGCGAGAGACGTCATTCGTCTTGGACACTTTCATCTTGTCTGTTTTTGAATACCCGTTGCCGTGACGCTTGGCGCGCGGCGCGGCAACGTTCGTACCATTTGTCAGGCTTTTGGTGCGCATACCCATGTGTCGTGCATCTTTTTATGTAGGATAGACAAGTTACACATGAGGCAAGGTGATTCAAATGGCATACGGATACAATGACGGCGACCAACGGCCACAAAGCGTGCGCCTTGCCGGCCGCACCACGCCAACGCCCAGAAGCACCTCCGACAACGACAACCCGCAGCGCCCCCAAGAGCAGCTCGGGGCTTCTTCGCGGCAACAAAGCCGTACCGTGCAGCAGCCAGACCGCATGAGTACGAGCACACGCCAACGCCAGACCGACACATCGCAGCCACGCCGCTACGATCGCCGTAAGACCGACTACTACGTTAAGCGCTCCTTTTCGCGACCTCAACGCGATCGCGGCAATTCCGCCCCTCGCCCCGCGTCGCATACCACAAGTCACGCGCTTCCGGCCCGCCGCCTACGCCTTGCGTTTTGCTCCATCGCCGCCTGCCTCGTCTTTGTGTTTTTGGGATCCTGTATCTCTCACGGATCAGCCGGTCTCGAGCCCACTGCCGAGGACAAGCTGCTTAAAGCTCCCGTCGCACCCGGTTACTCCTTTGCGTTCTCGACCCCACGCTCGCAGTGGCAGGCCGGCACCATGCCCCACATCTACCAAATTGACCCCGCATGGTCGGAGCTGCCCTATGCCGGTGGCACTATTCGCGAAAACGCTTGCGGTCCCACTTGCCTCACCATGGTCTATATCTTTAAGACCGGCCATACCGATAAGACGCCGGTCGATATATGCGCACTGGCCGAAGCCGGCAACTACGCCCCCACTGGTGCCACCGAGTGGTCGTTTATGACAGGCGGTGCGTGGCAGCTGGGGCTCAACGGAACACAGCTCTATAACAATCGCGAATCGATTACCCAAGCACTTCGCTCGGGTGCGCCCGTCATCGCCGCAGTGCGCCCCGGCACGTTTACCAACGTAGGCCACTATATCGTGCTCTACGGCATCGACGATGCCAACCAGATTGGCGTCTACGACCCCAACTCGGCCAGCCGCAGCGCCCGCCGCTGGGGCGTGGTGGAGGTCCTCAACGAAGTCGAAGCCATGTGGGCCTACTACTAGTCATTTAAGAACGTCCCCAATGACTAGGTGAATAGCAAAAGCCCCGCAGTCGGAGCGGACTGCGGGACTCATGAAGAGAGGCTAGTTTGTGGGCGCTTTGCCTGGCGCCCACGAGAGATGCAACAGAGTAGAGACTACTCGTGGATGCGGGTACCGGAGAGACCGGCCATGGTCTCGGCGGCCTTGTCCAGGGCGCCGATGATGCAGGTGCGGCCCTTGCGGGAACGGGCAAACTTGATGGCAGCACGGACCTTGGGCTCCATGGAACCCTTGCCAAACTGGCCCTCGTCGGCCAGGCGCTCGGCCTCGTCGGCGGTGAGGTCCTCGAGCTCCTCCTGGTTGGGCTTGCCAAAGTTGATGGCGACATGCTCAACGGCGGTCAGCAGGAACAGGACGTCGGCGTCGCAGTCCTCGGCCAGCAGCTCGCCGCCCAGGTCCTTGTCGATAACGGCGGGAACGCCCTTGTAGCAACCCTTGTTCTCGTAGTCGCGGACGACGGGGATGCCGCCGCCACCGCAGGCGATGACGATGAACTCGTTGTCGAGCAGGTTGAGGATGGAGTCAGCCTCGACGATCTTCTTGGGGTCGGGGGAGGCGACGACGCGACGCCAGCCGCGGCCGGAGTCCTCGACGAAGACCTTGGAGGGATCCTCGGCCATGAACTCCTTGGCCTGCTCCTCGGTGTAGAAGGGGCCGATCGGCTTGGTCGGGTTCTTGAACGCGGGATCATCCGGATCGCACTCGATCTGGGTGACGACGGTGGCGGCGTGCCAACGCTTATAGCGCTTGTGCATCTCGCGGCCGATGCCCTGCTGCAGGTGATAACCAATGTAGCCCTGGGACATGGCGCCGCACTCGGGCAGCGGCATCTCGGGGGTACCGATGGCATCGTGGGCAGCGGCGAAGGCGTTCTGGATCATGCCGACCTGCGGGCCGTTGCCGTGGGTGATGATGATCTCGTTGCCCTGCTCGATGAGACCGAGGAGAGCGTGGGCGGTGTTGCTCACGGCCTCGATCTGCTCGACGGGGTTGTTGCCGAGGGCGTTGCCGCCAAGGGCGACGACAATACGATCGGGCTTGCCAAGAGGCTTAGACATTGCTGGAATCCTTTCTGTAAAAGGCCTACAACCCATTAATAACCCGCGTCCGTGCGATACGCGAGTTTATTAAGGTTTATATTCTCTTTATCGCTCATTTTATTCATTTTGAAAATAGCGGAACGGTGAACGGTCGTTTTTATCCGCTCAGCGTACAGAACCCCAGCTCAGACATATCTACGCCATTTACGTGCGACTTTATTTAAATAGAGCGGGGATTAGACGGGATTATGCAAACTACATCTTTGCTAAACACAAAACAGACAGCGCAAAATCTTACTCGCACTATACGAGATTCTATGCACTTATAGGACGAGTATGCACCCCTGCAAAAACAAGCGGCTTTTCATCCATCAAAAAGGAATACGGCGCCGCAACAACCAAGTCCCCCTCCATACCCAAAGTGGCGCGCCTTTCGCGGCAAAGCCGCGAAACAGCGAAGGGGACAAAAGGCCCCACCAACCACGTCCTTCATTCAGCCCCACAATCCGAGGACGTAGTCGTAGCAGGATCTGAGGGCTAACCTTCGCGGACACTCCGCAGGACGAAAGAACCCCCGCCGCACGTAGTGCGCAGCGGGGGTTCTTTCATGTCCGAGGACGTCCGCGAAGGTTAGCCCTCAGATCCTGCGGCGGGAGACCTAGGCCTCGTTGTACACCGTCTTGAGCTTCAGCAGATGAGCGTAGCGGTCCATAGCGGCCTGCTCGTTTTCCTTGAAGAGCTCCTCGGCGCGCTCGGGGAAGGAACGCGTCAGCGAAGCGTAACGGGCCTCGTTCATCAGGAACTCCTGATAACCGCCCGCGGGCTCCTTGGAATCGAGCGAGAACTTCTTGCCGGCAGCAGCCTCGGGGTTGAAGCGGAAGAGGTTCCAGTAACCGCACTCGACAGCCTTCTTCATCTCGGCCTGGCAGTTCTGCATGCCGCCCTTCTTGATGGAGTGCATCTCGCAGGGGCTGTAGCCGATGATGAGGGACGGGCCGTCGTAGGCCTCAGCCTCGTGGATGGCCTTGAGGGTCTGAGCCGGGTTGGCGCCCATGGCGACCTGCGCCACGTAGACGTAGCCGTAGCTCATGGCAATCTCGGCCAGGGACTTCTTCTTGGTCACCTTGCCGGCAGCGGCGAACTGAGCGACCTGGCCCAGGTTCGAGGCCTTGGAGGCCTGACCGCCGGTGTTGGAGTAAACCTCGGTGTCGAAGACGAAGACGTTGACATTGTGGCCGGAAGCCAGGACGTGGTCCAGGCCACCGAAGCCGATGTCATAGGCCCAACCGTCGCCGCCGAAGATCCAGAAGGACTTCTTGGTGAGGTAAGCCTTGTCGGCGAGGATTGCCTTGGAGGCGTCGCAGCCGCACTTCTCGAGCTCGGCAACGTAGGCAGCGGCAGCGGTCTTGGAGGCCTCGGCGTCGTTGACGGAGTCGAGCCAAGCCTGACCGGCGGCCTTGAGCTCGTCGGACGGACCATCGGCAGCGATGATGTCCTGGGTGGCGGCGATCAGCTTGTGCTGGACGGCCTCGTAGCCCACGGCCATGCCCAGACCGTGCTCGGCATTGTCCTCGAACAGGGAGTTGTTCCACGCCGGGCCGTGACCGTCCTTGTCCTTGCAGTAAGGAGCGGTGGCAGCGGGGTTGCCCCAAATGGAGGAGCAGCCGGTGGCGTTGGAGATGAACATGCGGTCGCCGGCGACCTGGGTCACCAGACGTGCATAGGCGGTCTCGGCGCAGCCGGCGCAGGAGCCGGAGAACTCCAGGTAGGGCTGCTTAAACTGGCTGCCCTTGACGTTGGCCGCGATGAGCTCCTTCTTCTCGGAGACGTTCTCGACCATGTAGTCCCAAACGGGCTGCTGGTCCATTTCCTGCTCGGTGGGAACCATCTCGAGGGCGCCCTTGGGGCAGACCTTGACGCAGTTGGTGCAGCCCATGCAGTCGAGCGGGGACACGGCCATGGTGAACTTCATGCCCTTGGCCTTGGGGCCCATGGCGTCGAGCGTGCGGGTAGCCTCGGGCGCGGCGGCAGCCTCGTCCTCGGTCATCGCGAACGGACGGATGGTGGCATGCGGGCACACATAGGCGCACTGGTTGCACTGGATGCACTTGGTCTCGTCCCAGTGAGGAACGACGACGGCAACGCCGCGCTTCTCGTATGCGGAGGCGCCCAGCTCAAACTGGCCGTCGGCGCAATCGACGAAGGCAGAAACAGGCAGGCTGTCGCCATCCATGCGATCGATGGGCTCGAGCAGGTTCTTGACCTGCTGGGCGATGGCGGACTTGGTCTCCTCGGAAAGCTCGACGGGAGCGGCGTCCTCGGCGGTTGCCCAGTCGGCCGGGACCTCGAACTTACGGAAGGCGGTAGCGCCGGCATCGATGGCCTTGTGGTTGGCGTCGACGATGGCCTGGCCCTTCTTCATGTAGGACTTGGTAGCAGCGTCCTTCATGTACTGCAGGGCATCCTCGGCGGGCAGGACCTTGGCCAGCGCGAAGAAGGCGGACTGGAGCACCGTGTTGGTGCGCTTGCCCATGCCGACCTTGGCGGCCAGGTCGATAGCGTCGATCAGGTAGACGTTGACATTGTTGTTCGCGATGTAGCGCTTGGCCACGGCGGGCATGTGCTCGGCGAACTCCTCGTCGCTCCACTGGCAGTTGACCAGGAAGGTGCCGCCCGGCTTGACGTCGCGGACCATCTTGAAGCCCTTGACGATGTAGCTGGGGTTGTGGCAAGCGACGAAGTCGGCCTTGGTCACGTAGTACGGCGAGCGGATCGGGGAATCGCCAAAGCGCAGGTGCGAGACGGTGACGCCGCCGGTCTTCTTGGAGTCGTACTGGAAGTAGGCCTGGACGTACTTGTCGGTGTGATCGCCGATGATCTTGATCGAGTTCTTGTTGGCGCCGACGGTACCGTCGCCACCCAGACCCCAGAACTTGCACTCGATGGTGCCGGGGGCTGCGGTGTTGGGCGCATCCTCGGCCTCGGGCAGGCTCAGGTTGGTCACGTCATCGACAATGCCGATGGTGAACTCGCGCTTGGGCTCGTCGGCCTTGAGCTCCTCGAAGACAGCGAACGCGGACGCGGGAGGCGTGTCCTTGCTGCCCAGACCGTAACGGCCTCCGACGACCTTGATGCCCGTCTTGCCGGCCTCGTAGAGAGCGGAGACAACATCCTGGTAGAGCGGCTCGCCGATGGAACCCGGCTCCTTGGTGCGGTCCATGACGGCGATCTTCTGGACGGTCTCGGGGAGAACGTCGACGAAGTGCTTGATGGAGAACGGACGGAACAGACGAACCTTGACCAGGCCAACCTTCTCGCCGTGAGCGTTGAGGTAGTCGATGACTTCCTCGAGCACGTCGCAGAAGGAGCCCATGCACACGACGACGCGATCAGCATCGGGAGCGCCGTAGTAGTTGAACAGGCCGTAATCGGTGCCGAGCTTCTCGTTGATCTTCTTCATGTAGCCCTCGACGACGGCGGGAAGCTCGTCGTAGACCTTGTTACAGGCCTCGCGGTTCTGGAAGAAGATGTCGCCGTTCTCGTGGCTGCCGCGGGTGTGCGGGTGCTCAGGGTTGAGCGCGTGGTCGCGGAAAGCCTGGACGGCGTCCATGTCGCACATCTCGGCCAGATCCTTGTAGTCCCACATGGCGACCTTCTGGATCTCGTGGCTGGTGCGGAAGCCGTCGAAGAAGTTGAGGAACGGGGTCTTGCCCTCGATGGCGGCAAGGTGAGCCACCGGCGAGAGGTCCATGACCTCCTGGACATTGCCCTCGGCGAGCATGGCGAAACCGGTCTGGCGGCAGGCCATGACGTCGGAGTGATCACCGAAGATGTTCAGGGCGTGCGAAGCGACGCAACGCGCGGAGACGTGGAAAACGCCCGGGAGCTGCTCGCCCGCGATCTTGTACATGTTCGGGATCATCAGGAGCAGACCCTGAGAAGCCGTGTAGGTGGTGGTCAGAGCGCCGGCGCCCAGCGAACCGTGAACGGTACCGGCTGCACCTGCCTCGGACTCCATCTCGACGACCTTGACCGGGGTGCCGAAGATGTTCTTGCGACCCTGGGCCGCCCACTGGTCGACATGGTCGGCCATCGGGCTGGACGGCGTAATGGGATAGATTCCCGCTACCTCGGTGTACGCATACGAAACATATGCGGCCGCCTCGTTGCCGTCCATAGACTTAAACTTACGCGCCATATACCCCTCTCCTCTCATATAGGTATACAGGCCCCGGCGATCGCCGGGATGTTGGCGTGATGGGATTTTCGTTGTTGCTTCCAATCATCTGGCAGGCAGACTCAGCAGCAGGTACATGGCGTGGAGAGAAGGCATGCCAAGGCAAGGGGCGGCTGTACGCGCTCCACAGGCCCAGCTACCCGTCTTGCACATGACCGAGCGCCGCAAAGGCCGCATGCCGGATGCTCCCGGGCACGCCCCGGCGATGGGAAGCGCCCGCAACGGAAATCCGCATGCGGGTTTATTGTACCCCGCCGTCAAGTGTAATTTCGGCAAATATAGGTGGACGGGTGAAGGTTTACCTCGGGTGACTATCGAATGCTCAGCGCCGAGCAAAATGTCCCCCGTGAACCATACGGCAGTTGCGGTGAAATAGGGACTGTTTTTGCTGCTCAGAGCCTTAGACAGTCCGTATTTCACCGCAACTTATTGAGGGTTGGCTAGAGGGCACCGAAGAGGATGGCGTAGGTGGTGGAGCCGCCGAGTTTGAGCTCGTCGCCGGGATTGAGCTGGGCGGAACGGCCGGGCTCGACCTGGATGCAGACGCTCGTGACCCCGTTTACCACCACGGTTCCGTTGGTAGACGACAGGTCCTCGACATGCCAGGTATTTTGAGCATCGCACCAGATGTGGGCATGGCGAGCCGAGACGTCATCGCCGACGTCGGTGATATCGCCCTCCCCCGTTGCCAGCGCGCCGATCTCGACACCTTCCTCGCTCGGCTGAATCCAGCGCGGGGCACTCACCACAAAGCCGTTTTGCACGCGCAGCAGGCCCAACGGATGCGCCGGCGCGGGCTCGCGTTCGCCCGTGGTCGTCGACATGCCAAGCGAACGCGGTGTGGACGTGCCTCCGCCACAGGTCGCGTGCGCATAGTCGATAGCATAGGTCACCGAGGACCTGACATCTGCCGAGCAGCCCACGGCGACAAACAGCACCAGCACGGCTTCGGCGCGCTCGGCAGGCATAAGCTCTCCCGCCTGGGACAGACGATCGAGCGCGTTGCGATAGAGATTCGTATCCTGGTGACATTCCTCGAGCGCACGCACCATCGGTTCACCAGCGGGACCGCACACCATATTGATCACGGCCGTGGAGTCCATGGGATTGCGCTGGCGCAGTGCCAGCTGCGACATAATGCGCGCGGCCGAGGTCCCGTAATCGGCAAAGAAACGCTGCTGAAGCGTACCGACCGGCGCGCGAACGATAAAGCGCGAGACCCAGGAGCGATCGGCGGCCCGGCTCTGAGGGCTGCGACCGTCGGCAAGCGGACGGGACGAGAGCACCAAGCCGCACAGCTCGATATGACTCAGATGGGCCGCGCGTTTAAAGATGTCAAACATGGCCCCGCATGGGGTGAGCTCAACTTGAGATGCCATGACCTAGGCCTCCTTAGTCGTAGAAATAGAGTCGGACGATGCATCGACGGGTCCGCCGAAGACGCGGGCGGCTGCGGCTCCACCGGCAAGCGGTGTTGCCATCTGGCCTTTTGTGCGTCGCGGTGCCAAAGCAGGCAGCTCAAAGGCAAAACCAGTCGCCAGCAAAAACCACGTCAGCGCATAGGTTGCAATCAGGGCGGCAACGAGACCGCTCATCACGGCGCGCTGGGAAAACACGGTACACGCCGCCGCGACCAGCACCGGAACTTCACAGGCAGAAAGCGCAAGCACGCCCTGCAGGAATCCCGAACGGCGATCGCGCGCGAGAGCCCCCGCGACAACACCCGCCACGCCCGGCAGCGCCAATGCCAGTGCGGCAATGATACCCGGCAGCGGCCCGGACCACACAAGCGGCCCCAAACTCAGCGTCATACGGGCGCCCGTCGCCAGCAGCGCAGCCGACACCACGACCGCAGTCCAAACCACGCCGCAGACGACTGTCGCGCCGATCATCGCCGCGCGGCGCACGGCACGGCCGGACGCATCCATGGGGCACGGCGTGAGCGGCTCGCCGCGGAGCGAACGACCGACATTTTGCGCATAGTGGTCACAAAACGCCGAGAACGCCGCCTCGACCGCCGCCGGCTCGGGACGATCTTTTTGATGGCTGGACAGACAGGCCATCACCACATCGAACAGCTGGGCGTCGACAAACGCCAACGCATCGCGCAGCTCCTCGGAATCCGGCTCGAGCCCCAGCTGCTGGGCCTGCTCGGCCGCGGCGAGCGCCACATCGGGCTCGCGACGAAGGAGCTGGGTCAAGTCGCATCCAGGCGCGTGGGCGCCGACGGGATAATCGGGCGGAGCGTCCATCTTAAGACGATAGGGACTGGCGATGTCACGCGTCTTCTTGCGCGAACCCGAGGTGCCCGAAGCACTCGGCGTCGCCTCGTACGGCGCGACGCCGGCAATGAGCTCGTAGACCGTGCTCGCCGCCGCATACACGTCGATTGCCGGCGACATACGCAAAACGCGCAGGTCAACGATATCGTCGCTAAGCATCTCGGGCGGAGCGTAGGCAACCGTCGCGCGGCGCAGCGTGGCATAGCGCTCGGTAAAGGACGCTTTGCCGCCGGCTCCCGCCACGGCCGATGCGGGCTCGAGCGCCAACGACGAGCCAAAGTCGATCAAGCACAGGTCGAAGCTGCCCTCGGCGAGTTGTTGGTCGAGCGGCAGACGCGCCGTTCGCACCATAATGTTCGCGGGCGAGATATCGCGATGGACAAAGCCCTCGCCCACCAGGTTCATGCGGCACAGAAGATCGAACAGATCGCGGCCCAGGCGCGCCGCCACAAGCGGCGACAAGCGCCCGGCATCGTCTACGGCGAGTCGTGAGCGCAGACGGGCGAGCGTCTCGCCCTCGACCCATTCCATAACAATCGCGGGCACACCATCGACTTCGCCCCATCCATAGAGGCGGGGAAAGCCCTTAAGGCCCGAAAGGGCGCGGTGGCATTCGTATTCCTCGCGAAACGCCGCTTTAAACTTGGCGACCAGCGCCTCGTGAGCAGCATCGTCGTCAAACTCATCGCGCGTCGGCAAAATGAGCTGCTTGAGCGCCACGGCCTCGCCCTGGGCGTTGACGGCGCGCGTCACGCGGCCGATACCGCCACGGCGCATGGTAGTGTCATCGGCAAAGAGCATGGAAAAGCGACGCATATAGGCAGGCAGCTCGTCCTGGCCGAGCGCGACAGCGGGCTCAAATCCGTCGACGCGCGCCAGACGCAGGCCAACCATGGGATCGCAGCCGAGCGATTGGGCTGCAGTGGGTGCAAGATCGGTCATCATAGGGCAAGCGCCGCCACATTGTTGTTGAAGTTACTGAGCGCGACATCGTCATCGCCGTAATGCCCGACCCATTGGCACAGGTTGGTATAGCAACCCCACAGATTGGCGTACTGCTGATACCACTTTGACTTGGGCGAAAATGTCTGGCGACCAAACTCGGCGCGGATGACAAACATCTCCCCGACCAAGCTGTCGCACGGTCTGGGATCCCCTGTAGAGTTATAGGTCGAGACCACTTCATTGGCGCGAGAAACGTAGCCGTCGAGCATGTTGTACTTGGTCACGAGCCAGCTGTGGATGCTCTCCTCCTCAGCTGCCGAGAGTCCGTCAGAGCTCGCGTCGTTACCAGCGTTGCCGCCTGTCGAGCCGCCGCTCCCAGACCCGCCGGCAGAGGAGTCCGACCCGGACCCACCGCCCGCGCTCGCCGAATCCGAGCTGGAGCCGGAGCTAGAGGCATCCGAGCCGCCGGGCTTCCCCGACTGCTGCGTATCCTGTCCCTTTTGCTGCTCGGCCTTGTTCACAACGGACGAAACGCTGTTATTGGAAAGACGATTGATGATCTTGGTGTTGGTGAGCACGATTGTCTTGCCGTTTGGCAGCGTAACCTCGTTCTCCGGAGCCTCGGCGCCATCTGCGCCGTCAACACCAAACACAACGTGCGCGACCACGCTCGCCCAGGCATATCCGGTTGTAGTTCCCAGGTCACCTTTTGCCTTGCTTCCCACATGGGTCTCGCGTGCGGCATGTGCCTGTATCATGGACGGCACGGTCATGCCATAGGCAGAAACGCCAGCTATGACCAGCACCAGCGAGCAAGACAGCAGTGCGTACGCCCGCGGCGCTAAGCCCAGTCGGCGTCGCATGCGCACCGCGGCGCCGCGCTTTGTCTGAGTGCCACCGGGCCGCATGCGTTCTCCTCCAACAAAAACACGCCGCTCGGGAGCGGCGCATTCATTCGAATCCATATTTGAGTGTATCAGCGAACCCAAAAGGTTGCGCAACGAATGGGCAAATTAAGGATGCGAGTGGAAGCATCCATGCGATAAGCGGATACAAAGCATCTTTGTTGCACAACAAACTTACAGTCGCACGGGAAAATTATGACTACCCCGTGCGTCGCGAGGAAAACATACGGCAGGAGCAGGCTCGCCACCTAAATCGTGCGACGGGCCTCGATGGCGCGCCCGAGCGTAAGCTCGTCGGCATACTCCAGGTCGCCGCCCACGGGCAGGCCGCTCGCCAGACGCGACACCTCAACGCCCAGTGGCTTGATAGTGCGGGCCAGGTAGCTCGCCGTGGTCTCGCCCTCGATGTTGGGGTTGGTGGCGATGATGACCTCGTGGATGTCCTCGTGACCCAAGCGTGCCAGCAGCTCGCGAATGTGCAGCTGCTCGGGGCCAATCTTGTCCATGGGGCTGATCACGCCGCCCAATACGTGGTAGAGACCGTGGTAGCTGCCCGTGCGCTCGATCGCCTGGACGTCGCGCGGCTCGCCCACCACGCAAATGCGAGTGGTGTCGCGCATCGAATCCTGGCAGATGGAGCACTCGTCGGCCGTGGCGTAGTTAAAGCAGCGGCTGCAAAAGTGAACCTCCTGCTTAACCTCCAGGATGGCCTCGGCCAGGCGGCGCGCCTCCTCGGCGTCAGCCTCCAACAGGTAATAGGCGATGCGCTGAGCTGACTTGGGACCAATGCCCGGCAGGCGGCCCAGCTCATCGAGCAGTTTTTGCAGACTGTGATTCGCACTCATATATATGCGTGTCTTAGAACGGCATGCCCGGGATGTTGAGGCCGCCGGTGATGGCGCCCATCTGCTTGTTGGCGAGCTCGTTGACGCCGCGGACGGCCTCGTTGACGGCAGCCATGATCATGTCCTGCAGCATATCGACGTCCTCGGGATCGAGGGCATCGGGGTCGATGGTAAGGTTGACGAGCTCCATCTCGCCGTTAACGGTCACCTTGACCATACCGCCGCCGGCAGAGGCGTCGACGGTCTGGGACTTGAGGTTCTCCTGCGCGGCGGCAAGCTGCTCCTGCATCTTGCGAGCCTGCTTCATCATCTGCTGCATGTTCATACCGGCCATGATGGCTCCTTTACGTGCGGCCGCACGCCGAGCTGCAAGGGCAGCCGGAGCGCGGCAGGACTTTCAAACTCAAAAATCGTACCACGGCGCGGGGCAAGCAAGCGGGGCGGACACGCTACCTCAGTCGATATACATGTCCTGGAGTGCAAACCGCACCCAAAGATTATGCGAAGTTGAATAATTCGCATCTGCATAATATTGAAAGCTAAATCTTGTAGAGCCGGAATCCGACATTTTCTGCATCCAGCTAGATAACAAAATGCCGAACCGCTGCTCGAGGCGGCGCTCATGATGGCAGGGTATAATTTGATTGTCACAGACAGCAATTTGGAGGTGCCCCCATGAATGCCCCCGACGCGCTCCAAAACATCCGCTCAAAACACCCCGTTGCATATGTGGTTCTCTATCTCTTTGTCGGCTGGGCATTACTGGTTGTCATCACCCATGCTATAGCCTTTGGAGCAGAACTGCTGATAGCCAGCTCGGACCAGCCCGTCGTCAAATGGGAAGCGACCGATGAGTGCACCGACGGGACCCGGACCGTTTACTACAACAGCCCGTCCCTTTACCAAGAGCTCAAGGTCAAGATAAAGGACTCCAAGATTGTCGGTGCCGAACCAGGCGCTTTCTTGACAATCGGAGCAACCCTCGACGCCGAGCAAGTCGAGTACACGGACAGCCGCGCGACGTATCGTGTCGACCTCAGCACCCTAGGCCGACCGTCACGCACTTGTCTGCTCGAATGCGATATACGCGGCACCACGCTGCACATGTCCGAAATACAGATGCGCCCGGACAAAAGAAAGTGATATATGGCCAAGTCGAAACAGACTAGGCATTAGGCATAGACTCGGCCGCCTTCGTAGGCAAAACGCAGGATGAGCGGGGCATTGTTACGCACGAAATCATCGAGTTCTTTGAGGTCCGCTTCGCTAAAGCCCTCGTGTGACACCCAATTGAATGCCGGCAAGATACACTCCGCCGTGTCAAAACCCCAATCGCGCGGGCGCTCCACAACAACCTTCACCGTGTTGTCCTCCCGGACTTCGGAATACGAAACCTGCGTATCGTCCTCAAGGCGGACATATTCCCACATCATAAGCTCGCTCCGTTCAAAGGGTTCTCTTCTTGAGCAGTATACCCGCCTGCGCAGCTACTCCACCGGTTTGAAGATGGTGGCCTGGCCGAAGACGCTGCGGATGAGGGCTTTGGCCTCGTCCTCGGTCTGCGGGATGCTCGGGGCTGCACCCTGGTGGCCGAAGGGGCTGCCCGCACCAGGGTTGGACTCCCAGGGAGCTGCAGGAGCGTCCCCCTCTTTGGGGGCAGTTGCGGCGGGCTTGGGCGCGGGCGTCGCACCCGGCACGTCGAACGGGGGCAGATCGCCCCCGCCTGCATCGGCGGCAAAACCGGCGACCATGGCATCGTCGTAGGGCACCTGCTCGGATTCCCACGGTGCAGACTGCGCGGACGGCTGAGCCTTGGGAGCGGACGCGCGCTCGGGCGCGCGGGGCGCAGGCTCAGTCGGGAGCTTGCCCGTGGCGGGAGCGCCGGCAGGGTTGTCCGAGCGCAGCCAGGGGGCCTTGCCCAGGTCGGATGACTTGGGCGCAGGCGCAGCGGCAGACTTGGGCGCGGGGACCGAAGCAGCCGATTTGGCCGCGGCTGGCTTAGGCGCCGACGGGGTCGATGCCGCTACCGGTGCCGCTTGCTGCTGCGGCGCGCTGGCGCTCGAGGATACAGGGGCCGCCGAGGACACGGGCTGCGGGTCCGCAGATGCCGCAGCCCGTGCAGATGGAGAATGCTCCTCATGTTGAGGAGCCGGCGTGCCACCTCCATCCAGGACGTAGTCGACGGTGCGACGACCGAAGACCGCGCAGACCGTCGGCAGGACCACCGACTGCGTATCGGCGCGACCGAGCATCTTGATGGCAAAGGTCGAGCCCGCGGGGAACGAGACCGTGAGCTTGGAGCCGTCGTCGGCCGTGGCGCGGGCGTTGAGCAAAAGCCCTGCGTAGGAAGCCTGACGCGCCTTGACACGCTCGACGACCTCGGCCCATTTGCGCTGCAGCTCTCCGGCATCCTCGACCGCGGGCGTCTCGGCAGCACCGGCGGCAGCAACCTGGGCGGCGGTGTTGGGCTGGGGCTTAGGTGCCGGAGCGGTGGCAGGCGCGGGGGTCGCAACGGGCTGAGGCGTCGGAGCCGGCGCAGACTGAGGTGCAGACGCTGCAGACTTGGAAGCCGACACGGACGCAGAACGGGGCGCAGGCTGAGCCGCCGGAGCGGCAGCACCACGGTCCCAAGGCATACCGCCCTGGCGCGCGGACGTATCAGCGGGGGTAGCAGATGCCGCCGGAGCGGCAGCTCGGGCACCCGAGATAAGCGTCGGCTGCTGGGCGGCAGCGGGTACGGATGCTGCAGGCGCGGCGGCCTGAGCAGCAGCCACGCTCGCCGGCACCGCGGCATTGG
>OATO01000223.1_pt1 | contig 26646 bp, 20 predicted proteins | sample 1495011 | NCBI WGS metagenome assembly OATO01 (sample SAMEA2579961, study PRJEB22360) | human gut metagenome | biome: human gut; feature: human-associated habitat; material: faeces | place: Denmark | collected 2008/2010 | reverse complement strand
AGATAGCTCGCCCCCCCCCCCCCCCCGGCCGGTCCGCCGTTCGGTAGAACGGCGGAACAAAACGCTTTAGTGGGCTGGATTGCGATGCAGTGCTGGTTGTTGCTACAGTAGCGGGGCGTGCCGGGGGTCCGGTGCGCCCTGTTTTTATTTGACCATGAGGCGGCACGCAGCCATACGCGTGCGGACACCACGCCCAGATTGAGTGCGAGGATGCCCTATGGCCCAGAATGCCGTTGATGAAATCGAAAACATGCCCGATGGCCCTGTCGCACGGGAGGACCTGGGCGCCGGCGGCACCTCCCGCGGCGCTGGCGCGCGTTCGCCGTTCTTCTGGAAGGTCTTGTTGCTATCGGTGGCGGTCATCTGGGGTTATTCCTTTACCACCATGAAAGATGCGCTCGACACCATTCCGGTGTTCGAGCTGCTCTACGTTCGCTTCCTTCCGGCTTCGCTGGTTATGTTCGTCATCTTCCACAAACGCATCATCGCGCACTTTAATGCCCGCAACCTGATCGTCGGACTTGGTATGGGCGCACTTATGTGGGGCGCGTATGGTTTGCAGACGATTGGCCTGGCACAGACCACGGCGGGCAAGAGTGCATTTTTGACGGGTACCTATTGCATCCTCGTGCCGTTTGCGAGCTACGTCTTAAGCGGCGAAAAGCTTACCCGTTACAACTTGGGCGCCGCGTTGCTGTGCCTGGCGGGCATTGGCCTGGTGGCGCTCGATAGTGTCGAGTTCAATGTCGGCGATGTCATCACACTGGGCGGCGCGGTCTTCTTTGCCATCCAGATGGCGGTGACCGCCAAGTACGGTCGCAAAATGGACATCAACGTCATCACGTTTTGGATGTTTGTGGGCAACGGCGTCTTGAGCTTGGCAACGTCGCTGCTATTCGAGACCCAAGCGCCCGCGTCCGTGTGGACGCCGAGCTTTATCTGCGTAATGGCCTTTCTCTCGGTGGGCTGCACGTGCGTGGCGCTGCTCATCCAAAACGTCGGCTTGGCGCACGTCCCGGCCTCGACGGGCTCACTGCTGCTTTCGATGGAGTCGCCATCGGGCGTGTTGTTTTCGGTGCTGCTGATGGGGGAGGCGCTCACCTCGCGCCTGCTTGCCGGCTTTGCGCTCATCTTCCTGTCGATCATTTTGAGTGAGACGCATTTCGATTTCTTGCGCCGAAAATCTCGCCCGCAATTGTAAACAACTTGTTGCGCCGCCCTCCCAGGGCGGCATTTTTTATGTCATGCCCTTACAGTTGTGCCTTGCACTTTACGCTATCAAAGTGCGTGCTGCAAAAACGTTACTGGAGGGCATCTATGGCACCAGCTCTGTCCGATTTTCAACCGCAACCAGCGCCTCAGACTACCACGGCGGCGCAGACCGCTATCGGTGACGGTCTTGTCGCAGAAGCTCAGGCTTTTGCAGACGAGCTCGCTGCGTGGCGACACGATCTACACCAGATGCCCGAGCTCGGTAACAATCTTCCGCAGACGTCTGTCTATATCCAGGCACGTCTGGACGAGATGGACATCCCCCATACCACGCTCGTCGACGGTTCCTGCGTCGTTGGCCTGATCGGTGCCGGTGCGGCCGCGGCCGCTCAGGGCAATGGCACGTGCAAGGACGAGCAGGCCGGAACGGTCGTCATGCTCCGAGGCGATATGGATGCCCTGCCCGTTGTCGAGGAATCCGGCGAGCCCTTTGCATCCACCAATGGCTGCATGCATGCTTGCGGTCACGATATGCACGCGACGGCGCTGCTTGGTGCGGCGCGCCTGCTCAAGGCCCGCGAGGCCGAGCTCGTCGACGCCAATGCCACCGTCAAACTGCTGTTCCAGCCGGGCGAGGAGACCTTTGAGGGAGCACGCGCTGCCATCGCCGACGGCTTGCTCGAGAACCCGCGCCCTCAGGCGGCCTTTGCCATGCATGTCAACAGCCAGTCGCCGCTTGGCCTGGTGCTCTACGGCAGTCCGGCGCTTTCGGGCGTGTACGGTTTCCGCATCACGCTCCAGGGCAAGGGCGGCCATGGCTCGAGCCCCGAGATCTGCATCGACCCCATCACGGCCGGCGTCCATGTGCACCTGGCGCTCCAGGAGCTTATCTCCCGCGAGGTGCCGGCGGCCAAGGAAGTCGCACTTACCGTTGGTAAGTTTGCTGGCGGCTTGGCGGCCAACGTCATCCCCGACACCTGTGTGCTCGAGGGAACGCTGCGTGGCTTCGATGTCGAGCTCATGGAGCACCTCAAGGAGCGTATCGCCGAGGTCGTCAACGGCGTTGCCACGACCTATCGTACGCCGGCGACCATCGAGACGCTTTCGGATGTTCCGCCGCTTGTACTCGACAGCGATATGACTCAGGCGTCGCTTGGCTACGTGGGCGCAGTGCTGCCCAAGGCGGCTTTCTTGCCGCTTTTCCATGCCATGGCGAGTGAGGACTTCGCGCTTATCTCGAGCGAGATTCCGAGTGCGTACTTTACCGTGGGCGCGGCCGTAACCGACACGGACGAACACTTTGCCCAGCACCATCCCAAGGCACGTTTTAGCGATGCCGAGCTTCCCCTTGGCGCCGCGGCCTATGCCGCCGTCGCTTTGGGCTATATCGCCGACCACCGGTAGCACCCAACCTTGCCTTTCAAGTCTGCGGGCATGGCCATAAGGCCTATGTCCTTGTCTTTCAAGGCAATCTTGGGCACTACCGGCGCCCGGCGCCGGCTATTCGTCTGTTAAATAAGGAGCAGTATGTCCCAGCAACGTAAGTTCTTCCCCGGCTGGCTCGTGGTGACCTCCGGCTTCGTGATTATGGCCACGTGCTACACGATTTTCGTCAACTGCATGAGCCTGTTCCAGCCGCTCATCGTCAGCGACCTCGGGATTACGCTTGCCCAGTACAACATCTCCAACGCTATCTCCACCGTGGTGAGCGTCGTGGGTTCGCTCGTTATCGGCCATGTTGCCGATAAGGTGAGTGGCCGCATATTGGGCTCGCTCACCGTTATCGCTACCTCGGCGGTGCTTGCCGGCATGAGCTTTGTCGGTGAGCTGTGGCAGGTCTACGTGCTCTTTGCCGTTTCGGGCTGCTTCGCTGTGGCCTCGACCCGCCTGCTCATCAGCCTAGTGACCGCCAACTGGTTTACCGCCAAGCGAGGCCTTGCCATCTCCATCGCACTTTCGGGCTCGGGCTTTGGCGGCGCTATTCTCTCGCCGATCGTGAGCTCGCTTATCGTGAGTGTGGGCTGGCGCTCTGCGTTCCTGGTACTCGCTGCCGTCTGCATGGTGGCGGCACTGCCCATCACGGCCTATTCCTTCCGCACCAAGCCTTCCGAGATCGGCCTTAAGCCGCTCGGCGAGAACCCGGGCGATCCGTCCGTCTCGACGGCTGGCGACAAGGACGAGCACGCGGCGCCCGAGGTTAGCGTCGGCTGGTCTCGTATCAAGAAGAGCCCGGCGTTTTGGCTGCTTGTCGTCGCCTTCCTCTTTATGGGTCTCGTTAACGGCGCCATCTTGCCCAACCAGGTCACCAACATGACGAGTGTTACCGTCAACGGCGCCAAGATTGTCACGGGCGGCCACGATCCCATGTGGGCGGGTACCGTACTTTCGGCCTACATGGTTACCGTCGTTATCGCCAAAATTTCGCTCGGTGCGATCTATGACCGCTTTGGCCTGCGCTTTGGCAATATCCTTGGCTCCGTTGCGTGCATTATCGCCTGCGTGGCGCTGTGCTTCCCGACGACGGACCTCGGTCCTATTGTCGCCGCTGTGAGCTTTGGTATCGGAACGTGCATGGGCACCATCACGCCTACCATCGCCGCGTCCAAGCAGTTTGGCATGGCCGACCTCGGCAAGGTCACGGGCACTATCACCTCGCTCGAGATGGTCGGCGGCACCGTGGGCGCCATTGTCTCGGGCGTGCTGTTCGATGCCACGGGCTCCTTTGCGAGCACCTGGATCGTGTGCCTGGCGTGCTCCGTGGTCATGCTCGTATTCCTGCTGGCCTCGGAGCCCATCGCCGCCAAGCTGCGCGCAAGCGTGGCGGGGGAGTAGACGCCCGTCGCTCTTTTCTGTTCGCCCCGTTCTGTCCGTGGCCGCCTTGGAAGCCGAATGGATGCTCGTACCATCATTCGGTTTCCAAGGCGGCTACGGGCCTACGAAATGATCCCTTTTCCTCCGTCCCCTTCGGACCACGTGATCCCTTGGGGATGGAGGAATAGGGATCACATACAGCGGCGGCGCGTCTGGCCGAACGAGTCCCCATACCCTCGTTCGGTCAGACGCGCCGCCGCTGTTTGTGTTTGTGCCGTATAATGACCGTTACCTATGACGCGATACAAAAGAAAGGTGTTTGCCCATGCAGGCACAGAAGGCGGAGGGAACCCGCGACCTTATCGGCGCCGAGATGCGCGCCTGGCAAAAGATGCAGCAGATTGCGGCCGGCGTGTTCGAGCCGTTTGGTTTTAAACCCATCGAGACGCCCGCAATCGAGCAGGTGGACGTGTTTGTCCACGGTATCGGCCAGTCGACCGACGTCGTGCGCAAGGAAATGTTCCGCGTGTTCAGCGGTGCCAACCTGGAGCGCGTCTTTACCGAGGGCACCGACACCAAACTCAAGCCCAAGCAGCGCCTGGCGCTTCGCCCCGAGGGCACGGCCGGCGTGGTGCGCGCCGTCGTCGAGAACAACCTGGTGCCCCAGGGCTCCACGCCGTTTAAGGCGTACTACGCCGAGGCCATGTTCCGCGGCGAGCGTCCCCAGAAGGGCCGCCTGCGCCAGTTCCACCAGGTGGGCATCGAGTGGCTCGGTGCTCCCGATCCGGCGGCAGACGCCGAGTGCATCATCATGCTCATGGAGTTCTACAAGCGCCTGGGCTTCGATCTTTCCAAGCTTCGTCTGCTCATCAACTCGATGGGTGACGCCCAGTGCCGTCCGGCCTATCGCGAGCAGGTTAAGCAGTTCATTCTCGATCACGCAGACGAGATGTGCGATGAGTGCCGCGAGCGCGCCGAGCTCAACCCGCTGCGCGCCTTCGACTGCAAGAACGACCACTGCCGCGAGATCATGGCCGAGGCCCCGCTGATGGGCGACAACCTGTGCGACGAGTGCCGCGAGCACTACGAGCAGGTCAAGCGCTATCTGGATGCCGCCGGTATCGAGTATGTCGAGGATCCCACCCTGGTGCGTGGTCTGGACTACTACACCCGCACTGTCTTTGAGGTCGAGGCCCCTGGCGCCGGCGTCGGCTCTATCGGCGGCGGCGGCCGCTATGACGGCCTGGTCGAGCTCGAGGGTGGCAAGCCCACGGCGGGCGTCGGCTTTGCTGTCGGTTTTGAGCGCGCCCTGCTGGCCCTGCAGGCCTTTGGCAGCGATCTGGGTGCCGAGGAGGCCCCTTGCGTCTATGTCGCCAACGCCGGCAAGGAGCTGCGCCAGAACGTCTTTGCCATTACGCAAGAGCTTCGCGCCGCAGGCATCGTGACCGAGGCCGACTATCAGGGCCGTTCGCTCAAGGCTCAGTTTAAGCAGGCCGATAAGGTGGGCGCCAAGCTCATCCTGGTCCTGGGCGGCGACGAGCTTGCCGCCGGCAAGGTCAAGGTGCGCGACATGCAGAGCCACGACGAGGTACTGGTCGATTTGGCCAACGTTGTCGAGGCGGTTCGCGAGCGCCTGTAGCGCATCTTTTTGAGCTGCGGGCCTGCTAACGTGCCCTGCTCATGGAGAGTAATTGTTACGGGGGTGTTTCGCTTTTATGCGGAATGCCCCCGTTTACGTATGCCGTCCACCGAGAAATACGACCATTTAGAGCAAAAACCCTTGCAATGCAGAAAATACTTTTGTGTGGTAAAGCGCAATCAGCGTCGAAAGTTTTTGCCGAGTGCCTATAATGAATACCGCATGTTACGTGCATAGAAGGAGGAATGGGAGGAAACGTGGCTGAGAACCTAAGCAACCAGTCTGTACCCGAAGCCGCGGCGCGCGTCGCTGCCGTGGTCAACCGCCTCGTTAACCGAATCGGCTCGAATGCCGAGTCCAGGGAGCGTCTCGCCGAGATCGAGATCCCCGAGGAGCTGCGCGACAATCTGGCGCTGTTCCTGCGCCTGGAGCGTCGTGTGCTTAGCGAGTATGATCCTGAGATCGCGGACCTGTTCGACAAGATCCTGTCGGCCGAGATTGTGGCCAATGCCGGCAACCCCGGTACCCGCGCTGCCGACGAGGCCGTCGACGAGCAGGGCGTGCCCACCGCCGACGAGTCCACCGCCGTGGCGTTCCGTGAGGTCGTCGATCTGATCGACAGCTTGCCGCTCGATAAGCAGCAGGTCATCGTTCGCGCCTTTACGAGCTTCTTCCACCTGGCAAACCTGTCGGAGGAGAACTACCGTGTGGCGCAGCTGCGCGAGCGCGAGGCCGGTGCGTCGACCGATACCGAGGTCGATCCCGCCAACGAGCTCACCGTCGCTTATCACCAGCTGGTGAATGAGCTGGGCGTCGAGGGCGCCAACGAACTGCTCGGCAAGCTTGAGTTCCATCCCGTCTTTACCGCGCATCCCACCGAGGCCCGTCGCAAGGCCGTCGAGGGCAAGATTCGCCGTATCTCCAACCTGCTGGAGGAGCGTCCCCGTCTGGGCGGCTCCGACCTGGTGGAGAACGAGCGCCATATGCTGCAGGAGATTGACGCCCTGGTGCGTACGAGCCCCATCGCGCTCAAGAAGCCCACGCCGGTCGAGGAAGCCGATACCATCATTGACATCTTCGATAACACGCTGTTCGACGTCATCCCCGTTATCTATCGTCGCTTTGACGACTGGGTGCTGGGCGACAAGGCCGGCACCGTGCCGCCGCTGTGCCCGGCGTTCTTCCATCCCGGCAGCTGGATCGGTTCCGACCGCGACGGTAACCCCAACGTCACCGCCAAGGTGAGCCGTGAGGTCGCCGCCAAGTACTTCACCCACATGGTGCTCAAGCTCGAGGACAAGTGCCGCCGCATCGGCCGCAACCTCACGCTCGAGGCCACCTACAGCAAGCCGTCTGCCGAGCTCATCAACCTGTGGAACCATCAGGTCGAGATGAGCACCCAGTACACCGCACGTGCTGAGCTGATCTCCGAGCACGAGCCGCATCGCGCCGTCATGCTCGTCATGGCCGACCGTCTGAACGCCACCGTGCGCCGTATCACCGACACCATGTACCACAGCGCCGATGAGTTCCTGGAGGATCTGCGCGTCGTCCAGCGCTCGCTGGCTGCCTGCGGTGCCGTCCGTGCTGCCTACGGCCCGGTCCAGACCATCATCTGGCAGGTCGAGTCCTTCGGCTTCCATATGGTCGAGATGGAGTTCCGTCAGCACTCCGTGGTGCACGCCCGCGCCCTCAAGGATATTCACGAGAACGGTATCCATGGCGATCTGCAGCCCATGACGCGCGAGGTCATCGATACCTTCCGCGCTATCGGCTCCATCCAAAAGCGCTACGGCAAGAAGATGGCGCACCGCTACATCATCTCGTTCACCAAGAGCGCCCAGCATGTGGCCGACGTCTTTGAGCTTGCCCACCTGTCCTTTGCACACGAGGAGGATGTCCCCGAGCTCGACGTGATCCCGCTGTTCGAGCAGCTCGAGGACCTCGAGGGCTGCGTCGACGTGCTCGACCAGATGCTTACGCTGCCCGTGGTGCAAAAGCGTCTTGCCCAGACCAACCGCCGCATGGAGGTCATGCTGGGCTATTCCGACTCCTCCAAGGATGCCGGTCCTACCACGGCCATGCTCGCGCTGCATTCCGCGCAGGAGCTCATCGCCAAGTGGGCCGAGAAGAACGATATCGACCTGGTGCTCATGCACGGTCGCGGCGGTGCCGTGGGCCGTGGCGGCGGCCCGGCCAACAAGGCCGTGCTGGCGCAGCCCAAGGGTTCGGTCAACTGCTTCTTTAAGCTCACCGAGCAGGGCGAGGTCATCTTTGCCCGTTACGGCAACCGCACGCTGGCTCAGCGCCACGTTGAGTCCGTTGCCGCCGCAACGCTTTTGCAGTCGGCCCCGAGTGTCGAGAAGACCAACACCGAGACCACGCAGAAGTTCTGGGATATGGCCGAGAAGCTTAACGCCGCAAGCCACGAGCGCTATCTGGACCTGCTGAACACCGAGGACTTTACACCGTGGTTCTCGACCGTGACGCCGCTGACCGAGGTCGGTCTGCTGCCGATCGGCTCACGTCCCGCCAAGCGCGGTCTGGGCGCCAAGTCGCTCGATGACCTGCGTACCATTCCGTGGATCTTCAGCTGGAGCCAGGCGCGCATTAACCTGGCCGCTTGGTACGGCCTGGGCACCGCTTGCGAGCAGTTGGGCGATCTTGACCAGCTCAAGGCTGCCTACCAGGAATGGCCGTTCTTCCGCACCTTTATCGACAACATCGAGATGTCGATCGCCAAGACCGATCAGCGCATCGCCAAGATGTATCTGCACCTGGGCGATCGCCAGGATCTGTCCGAGAAGGTCTTTACCGAGATGCAGCTCACGCGTAAGTGGGTCCTTGCCATCGTCGGTGACGAGTGGCCGCTGCAGCGCCGTCGCGTGCTCGGCTGTGCCGTTCGCGTGCGCAACCCCTACGTCGACGCTCTGTCCATCGCCCAGGTCCGCGCCCTTCGCGAGGTGCGTATGAACCAGGACGAGATGGCCGAGGAGAAGAAGGCCGAGTACATGAGCCTGATTCTTTCGACTGTGACCGGCGTCTCGGCAGGTCTGCAGAACACGGGGTAATCGATAGCCCTGTGGTCGCTGTCCGGGGCCGCCGTATGTTTGCTTTCCGGCGCGTCCTCGGACATGCAAGAAGCCCTCGCTGCGCACTTCGTGCGGCGAGGGCTTTTTGCGTCCTGCGGAGTGCGCCGGAAAGCAAACATACGGCGGCCCCTGCGATGTCCGGTCTTCGGCGGATTACTGGCTGGGTAAAAGATGGCGCGCTTCGCGCATTTTGGATGGGGTCTGTCCCGGCGGCGCGTTTGGCGCTTCGCGCCTAGCGTCTTATCGATCGGGATTGAGATGCATTTGGCGCTTCTGACCTTGTGACTGTAGCGGCCGCGGTCCCGTTTGGGATCGCGGCCGTTTTGTTGTGGGTCAAATATGAACGTTGTGTTAATGAGTCGGTGGACGGTGGTGTTTTTCGGTGGGCGGCGTATCCTTCCAAAGGTTTATCTAGTGTGTCAGTTGAAAGGAAGAGGGCGCTCGTCATTGTTTGAATGTGAACTGCCGTTTGACCACAAGACGTTGCATTTGGAGCTCGAGGATAAGAACTTCGCGGGTGTGATGGAGGGTCATCAAAACGAGTTTAAGACCACGAAATCGCAGGAAGAGCTGGTAGAGGAGTCGCTTGCCAACCCTTATGGCTCGCCTTCACTCGAGGAGCTTTGTGCTGGCAAAAAGGATATTGTCATCATTAGCTCCGACCATACGCGTCCCGTTCCCTCGCGTGTGACGATGCCTATTCTGCTGCATCACATCCATTCCGCTGCGCCTGAGGCGCGCGTGCGTATTTTGGTTGCTACGGGTATGCATCGTCCGTCGACGCACGAGGAGCTCGTCAACAAGTACGGCGAGGAGATCGTTGCCAACGAGGAAATCGTTATGCACGTCGCGACTGACGACAGCATGATGAAAAAGATCGGCACCCTGCCTTCTGGTGGCGAGTGCATCATCAACAAGATTGCCGCCGATTGCGATCTGCTGCTTGCCGAGGGCTTTATTGAGCCGCACTTCTTTGCTGGTTTTTCTGGTAGCCGCAAGTCCGTCCTGCCTGGCATCGCCAGCTACAAGACCATCATGTACAACCATAACGGTCAGTTTGTGAATGATTCCCATTCGCGTGCCGGCAACCTGTGCCACAACCACGTGAGCGAGGACATGTTTGCCGCTGCCGAGATGGCTCACCTTGCCTTTGTGCTCAACGTGGTGCTCAACGGCAAGCACGAGGTCATTGGCTCCTTCGCCGGCGACATCCATAAGGCACACGAGGCTGGCTGCGAGTTCGTAAAGAGCCTTGCCGGCGTTGAGCCCGTCGAGTGCGAGATTGCCATCACCACCAACGGCGGCTACCCGCTCGACCAGAACATCTACCAGGCCGTGAAGGGCATGTGCTCTGCCGAGGCCACGCTTCCCGAGGGCGGTGTGATCATCGACGTCGCCGGTTGTGCCGACGGTCACGGCGGCGAGGGCTTCTATCACAACATCGCCGACAACGATCCGGCAGAGTTTGAGCGCGCCTGTATCGACCGTCCTAAGGACGAGACCCTGCCCGACCAGTGGACGAGCCAGATCTTTGCCCGCATCCTGGCGCATCACCCTGTGATCATGGTCACCGACCTGTGCGATCACCAGATGATCAAGGATATGCACATGACGCCGGTCAACACCCTCGAGGAGGCGCTCAAGCTCGCCTTTGAGATGAAGGGTGCCGATGCCAAGGTGGCCGTCATTCCCGATGGCCTGGGCGTTGTTGTCGCTCAGCACTAGCGCGCGGACTAAACGAATCGTTTATAACCGACAAGAAAGATAAGGTTTTATGCTTACCAAACTCCTCTGCGAATTCGGCGCAACGGCCCTCATGATCATCTTTGGCGTGGGCGTGCACTGCGATACCGTGCTCAAGGGCACCAAGTATCAGGGCTCCGGCCACATGTTTGCCATCACTACCTGGTCTTTTGGCATCTCGGTCTGCCTGTTTGTCTTTGGCGGCGCCGTGTGCATGAACCCGGCTATGGTGCTTGCCCAGTGCATCGTAGGCCTGGTGCCGTGGAGCAGCTGCATCCCCTTCATGATTGCCGATATGCTCGGCGGCTTTGTGGGCGCTGTAATCGCTTGGCTTATGTATGCCGATGAGTTCAAGGCTTCCGAGGGCGTCGTCGACCCCGTTGCCCAGCGCAACATCTTCTCGACCAACCCCACCACCGAGGGCACGAACTATGCTCGCAACTTCTTCTGCGAGGCTATCTGCACCTTCGTGTTCATCAGCGCTATTCTCGCCGCTGCTAGCCGCGCTGGTGAGAACGTTCTGATGCTCGCTATCTGCGTCGGCCTGATCGTTTGGGCCGTTGGCATGGGCATGGGCGGCATCACCGGCTTCGCCATGAACCAGGCTCGTGACCTTGGTCCTCGCATGGCTTATCAGGTGCTGCCGATCAAGAACAAGGCCGACAACAACTGGAAGTACGGCCTGCTTGTTCCTGGCATTGCTCCGTTTGTTGGTGCCGCTCTGGCCGCGCTGTTTGTGCATGGTTTCTTGGGTATGTTCTAGTCTGAGGCTACATATATTGTTCGCCGTCCGCATGGGGTAACTTCCCAGCGCGTCCTCGGACATGCAAAAAGGCTCGCTGCGCACTTCGTGCGGCGAGCCTTTTTGCGTCCTGCGGAATGCGCTGGGAAGTTACCCCATGCGGACGGCTGCGGGATTTTAGTCGCGTTGGAACAAGCAACCCAACGTATATATCTGAATTTGGATGGGAGGGGCTTGTTGCTGATAGGGGCGCTGGGCTGTTGTCGACACTTTGGGATGCGTGGCGTCATGAGCGGAGCGGAACTTTGGAATGGGATCCGCACTTTGGGATTGGGCTCCCACCTTGGGAAGGGATAGTTACTTAGCTGAAGAGGGGTTTTATGGCTGAGAGGTAGTCTTTGGCTACTTCGGCCTTATCTGCTTGGAAGTTGTGCCAGGCCCACCATTGGACCATTCCTACGAAGCTTGAGGCTATGTGGTGTAGCAGGAAGCTTCGGTCCATGGTGGCGGCGGGACCGTTTGGGTCGGTAGGGACGGTTTCGGCTGCTCGTGACATGATGGTCTTGCGTAGGCAGTCGGCGAAGACGCGTGAGCCGGCGCCGGCTACGAGGGCTCGTACGCCTTGACGGCGTTCCCAGAGGTTGTTGAGGATATGCTCGACCTGCACGAGCGGGTCGTCGAGTGGCGTGCCATCGTCGTCGAGGGCGTGGGTGCAGATGTCGCTCACGAGCTCGGACAGTAGGTAGTCTTTGCTCTTGAAGAGGCCGTAGAACGTGGCCCGACCCACATGGGCGCGAGCGATGATGTCGCCGACGGTAATCTTGCCGTAATCCTCTTCGCGTAGCAGCTCGGAGAACGCTGCAACGATGGCAGCGCGACTTTTTTCTTTGCGGGCATCCATGGCTATGCATCCACGTGAACGAGTAGACAACGGAGCGTGCCGGAGCAACCCTCGTAGGGGCGCTTGCCGGCGCCGTAGCCGACGGCTTCGATGCGGTAGCGTGAGGGCAGTTGGTCGGACGTGCGCAGCGCGGTGACGATGGCGGCGCCCGTGGGCGTCACGAGCTCGCCGGCGACCGGTGCGGGCGTGAGGGCGATATTGCCTGCTTGGCATAGGTTGACGACGGCGGGCACCGGGATGGGCATAAGGCCGTGGGCGCAGCGAATGGTTCCGTGGCCCTCGGAGAGCGACTCGACGACAATCTCCTCGATGCCCAGGTCGTCGAGGCAGATGGCGACCGAGCAGATGTCAACGATGGAGTCGATGGCGCCCACCTCGTGGAACATGACGGTCTCGGGCGTTTTGCCGTGGGCCTTGGCCTCGGCGGCGGCGAGCGCGGTAAAGATGGCGAGCGCACGACGCTTAGCGCCATCGCTTAGCTGCGAGCCGTCGATGATGGCGGTGACGTCCGCCAAAGAACGATGGTGATGGTGGTGGGCGTGATGATGGCCCTCGTGGCCATGGCCGTGGTCGTGCGCGTGCTCATGGCAGTGCTCGTGCTCACCATGGTCATGATGGTGGTGCTCGTGCGCGTGCTCGGCAGCTGCTTCGTTGCCGTAGAGCCAGGCCATATCGTGATCGTGGTTCTCGAGCTCCTCTGCAAGCTGGACGTTGAAATCGCAGACGTCGATGCCATGCTTGTTTGCACGCGTGACGGCGATCGTAAAGCCGTCGACCGGCAGCGTGGCGAGCTGTTCGCGCAGGTGCTCCTCGCTGGCGCCCAGATCGAGCAGGGATGCGACGGTCATATCGCCGCTGATGCCCGAGGTGCCGTCGATGATAAGCGTGTGCTGATGGTTGGACATGGAATGCTCCTTAACGGGCGCGGGGTGTGCCGGCGCTTAGATGATTGATAAGACTTGCCTGGTAGGCGGCACCAAAGCCGTTGTCGATATTGACGACCGAGACGCCGCTGGCGCAGGAATTGAGCATGGCGAGCAGTGCTGCCACGCCGCCAAAGCTTGCACCGTAGCCCACGCTCGTGGGAACGGCGATGACCGGACAGCTCACCAGGCCGCCGATGACGCTCGCCAGGGCGCCTTCCATGCCGGCGATGGCGATGACCACCTGTGCCTGGGCAAGTTCCTCGGCATGAGCGAGCAGGCGGTGCAGGCCGGCGACGCCCACGTCGTAAAGACGATCGACTTCGTTGCCGTAGAACTCGGCCGTCAGTGCGGCCTCTTCGGCGACGGGCAGGTCGCTCGTGCCGGCGCAGGCCACGACGATGCGTCCGTTACCGGTGGGGGAGGGCATGCCGTCCACAAGGGCGAGCTGTGCGTTCGGGACATAACCCAGGTCGATAGCGTCATCAAGAAGCTCCGCGGTGTGCGCGGCCTTATCGGCATCGAGGCGCGTGACCAAAACGCGCTCTTGGCCTGCATCGCGCAGCGCTTCGATAATGGCGGCAATCTGCTCGGCGGTTTTACCGGCGCCGTAGACAACCTCGCCGGCTCCCTGTCGCACGCCGCGCGAAAGATCGAGCTGTGCAAAGCCCAGGTCGGCGGTTGGCGCCGTCTGGATGCGCGTGAGGGCATCGGCCGGTGCAACGCATCCGTCTGCCACGTCACTTAGCAATTGCTCAAGATCTCGTTTGTCCATATAAGTTCCCTTCGACGCAGAAAAGTTTAGCACGCGAAGGGTTGTTTCCGAACATTAGAGCATAATTGTTCGGAAATCTGACATGTCAGATTAGATGAAGTTGTGAGGCAAACTGACTAGTCGCGCAGGATGATGTCCATGGCGAGCATCAGGTTGCGCTCGTCGATGGCAAACGGGGCGGCTTCGCGCGTCTTGGGCTTAGCACAAAACGCGATGCCCGTGCCCGCGGCCTGAATCATGGGGATGTCGTTGGCGCCGTCGCCGATCGCGACGGTGTGTGCCATGTCGACACCGCACTCAACCGCCCAATCCAGCAGCTGGATGAGCTTGGATTCCTTGGTCACGATGTCTGCCGCCAGCTTACCGGTGAGCTTGCCGTCCACGACCTCCAGGCGGTTAGCGAGGCAAAAGTCGATGCCCGCGGCGGCCACGATCTTATCGGCGACCTCGTGGAAGCCACCGCTTACCACGCCGACCTTCCAGCCCTTGCTGTGTGCCGAGCGCACAAGCTCCAGCACGCCGGGGGTAAACGTCACGCGCTCAAAGGTACGCTCGAACACACTCTCGTCCAAGCCGGCAAGCAGCCCCACGCGCTCCTCGAGCGCCTGCTTAAAGTCCAGTTCGCCGCGCATGGCGCGCTCAGTGATCTTCGCCACTTGCTCGCCTACGCCGGCCTCCTCGCCCAACAGGTCGATGACCTCCTGGTTGATGAGCGTGGAGTCGATATCCATAACGATGAGGCGTGCGGTCATGAGGGGCCTTTCCGAGTGCAGTTGTATTGGGGCACATTGTCGCACGTGGCGCGCCTTGGCGACGGCTGCGGTGCGTCAATTGTTTCGTCTCCGTCAAGTCTTTGGGTAAGAGCTACTTTTTCGCGGCACATCGACGCGGGTGCGATAACATAGAACGCCATGTCTGGCTGCGCGGTTTACGCAGGCTGGGCAAATCTGTACGACGCCGCCCGGAACGACACGGGGCGGCACAGATCCATAAAGGAGGATCACTGGTATGAGCCAGACCCGTCCCATCGATGAGCATTCCATGCACACCCGTACCTGCGGCGAGCTTCGCTTCGAGAACGTGGGCGAAGAGGTCACCCTCACCGGTTGGGTGAGCCGTCGCCGTGACCACGGCGGCCTTATTTTCTGCGACCTTCGCGACCGCGAGGGCATCACGCAGCTCACCTTCGACCCCGAGCACTCCGACGGCGACGCCTTTAAGATCGCCGAGACCATGCGTCCCGAGTGGCCCATCAAGATCCACGGCGTCGTGCGCGCCCGTGGCGAGGAGACCACCAACACCAAGCTCGCGACCGGCGAGATTGAGGTCCTGACCGACCACGCCGAGGTGCTCAACACGTCCGTCACCCCGCCGTTCCAGATCGAGGACGGCATCGAGACCAGCGAGGACACCCGTCTGCGCTATCGCTATCTGGACCTCCGTCGTCCCGAGATGATGGCCAACCTCAAGCTGCGCTCCGACTTTACCTTTGCCATTCGCGAGGCGCTGCACAACCGTGAGTTCATGGAGGTTGAGACGCCCTCCCTGTTTAAGTCCACGCCCGAGGGCGCCCGCGATTTCATCGTCCCCAGCCGTATTCAGCCGGGCAACTTCTACGCCCTGCCGCAGTCCCCGCAGCTCCTGAAGCAGCTGCTCATGGTCGGTGGCGTCGAGCGCTACTACCAGGTTGCCAAGTGCTTCCGCGACGAGGACCTGCGTGCCGACCGTCAGCCCGAGTTCACCCAGGTCGATATCGAGATGTCCTTCGTGGACCAGAATGACGTCATGAGCGCGCTCGAGGAGGTCCTGGCCGACGCCTTCGGCCGCATGGGCGTCGAGATGCCCACGCCGCTGCGTCGCATGGACTACTGGGAGGCCATGGACACCTATGGCTCCGACAAGCCCGATACCCGCTATGGCATGCACCTGGTCGACCTGACCGACATCTTTGCCAACTCCAAGTTCAAGGTCTTTGCGACTGCCGCAAACGAGGAGGGCTCTGCCGTCAAGGCCATTAACGCCAAGGGCGCCGGTGCCTGGGCACGTGCCAAGATCGATAAGCTCGCCGGCGTGGCCTCCACGTTTGGCGCCAAGGGCCTGGCATGGATCGCCTTCCGCGAGGACGGCTCCATCAACAGCCCCATCGTCAAGTTCTTCTCGGACGAGGAGATGGCCGCTCTGCGCGAGCGCATGGACGTCGAGCCCGGCGACCTTGTGATGTTCGCCGCCGGCCCGCGCCTGCTCTCCGACGAGATCCTGGGCGGCATGCGTTCGCACATGGCCAACGCACTCGAGATCAAGCGCGAGGGCCACGACTTCCTGTGGGTCGTCAATTTCCCGCTGTTCCATTGGGACGAGGACCGCAAGGCCTATGCTGCCGAGCATCAGCCCTTTACCCTGCCGACCGAGACCGACATCGCCAAGATCGAGGCCGATCCGCTGGCGGCCGGTTCGTGCACCTACGACTTTGTCATGGACGGCTTTGAGGCCGGCGGTGGCGGTATGCGTATCCACAGCGCCGAGATGCAGATGTCCATGCTCAAGCTCCTGGGCTTTACCGAGGAGCGCGCCGAGTCTCAGTTTGGCTTCCTCATGGAGGCCCTCAAGTTTGGTGCGCCCCCGATGGGCGGTTTCGCTCTGGGCCTGGACCGCGTGTGCATGCTGCTCACCGGTTCCGACTCCATCCGCGACGTCATGGCGTTCCCTAAGACGGCCAGCGGCTCCGACCTTATGTCGGGCGCTCCGAGTGCCGTTTCCGGAGCCCAGCTCAAGGACGTCAGCCTGCGCCTGATGTAGGCAAACGGCTACATATTGCCCGTTGCGAGGGAAGGACGCGCTCCTTCCCTCGTTTTTTGTGGGACGGGGGTGCGCGCCGGTAACGTACAATAACTACCACGTGGCTGGGTTTGCCGGCCGAATGTGCGATGTCGTGGGAGGGGACATGGTCGAGTTTACAAAGACGATTAAAGATCCGTTGGGATTACATGCCCGCCCGGTTGCGCTGCTCTATGACATCATTGCCAAGCATCGTAGCGACGTGTCAGTCAGTATCGGCGATCGCCACACGGATGGCCGCGACGTTATAGGGCTCATGGCACTCTGCGGCGAATGTGGCGAAGACGTCGTGTTCCGCGTTTCGGGCGTGGATGAGGCCTCCTGCGTCACGTCGATCAGGAACCTCTCGCTTTAACCGTAACAATGTGACAAAGGGACAGTCCCTTTGTCACATTTATATTGGTATCAAAAGGCACCGCAAAGAGATGGTCTTTGCGGTGCCTCTTTTGTTTCGTATAGGAAACTTTTTCGAAATCTGAATGGGGACCCTTTCCAAAAAGTTAACCACGTGTTAGTTTATTATAGCGAACATAGGCGTGGTTAACTTTTACCGCGTCGATGTTGAGGACGAACTGACGTTAGGAGCCACTCATGTCTTGCGGACCGCAGATGCCGGCCATGCCGCTTTCGATGGTAAAAGCGGGCGAAACCGTGCGCGTGTCTCGTGTAAAGGGCAATGAGGACATGAAGCACCACCTCAAGGACCTCGGCTTTGTCGAGGGCAACGAAATCCACGTGGTGAGCTCGAGTGGCGCCAATATCATCGTCACTGTGCTGGGCGCACGCTTTGGCATCGATTCCAAGGTCGCCATGCACATCATGACCGTCGGTTAGTCGACGGTATTTCTGTACGCACTGAAAGGGGGACAAGTAAATGAAGACGTTAGGTGACGTTAAGGTGGGCGAGAGCTCCACCATCGTCAAGCTTCACGGTGAGGGTGCGCTTCGCCGCCACCTTATGGACCTGGGGCTCATCAAGGGCACTTCGTTCAAGGTCGTGAAGGTTGCACCGCTCGGTGATCCGGTCGAGATCAACGTGCGCGGCTACGAGCTTTCCATCCGCAAGGAGGAGGCCGCCGTCGTCGAGGTTCAGTAAGGACTCGCGGCGCATATTTCTGCAGATAAAGTTAGGTTTCTCTAACTTAATGCAGCATCTTTGAAGCACATTATCCAGCCTGCGCGGAGAAAGCAGCGCAGGCACACAAGGAAGAAGGATTGAATGGCGGATTCTCAGATCCATGTCGCGCTGGCGGGTAACCCCAACTGCGGCAAGACCACGCTTTTCAACCTGATCACCGGCGCCAACGGCTACGTTGGCAACTGGCCCGGCGTCACGGTTGAGAAAAAGGAGGCCAAGCTCCTAAGCGACAAGAACGTTACCATCACGGACCTCCCCGGCATCTACTCGCTTTCCCCCTACAGCCCCGAGGAGCAATGCTCGCGCGATTACCTCATGAGCGGCGAGCCCGATGTGGTCGTCCAAGTTGTCGACGCCACTAACCTCGAGCGCAACCTGTACCTGGCGCTTCAGGTTATCGAGACCGGCCTGCCCGTGGTCGTTGCCCTCAACATGGCCGACTTGGTCGAGAAGAACGGTGACAAGATCGACACCGACAAGCTGTCCAAGAAGCTCGGCTGCCCGGTCATGATGATCTCGGCTCTTAAGAACAAGGGTATCAAGGAGCTGTTCGAGCAGGTTAAGAAGTCCGCCGCTTCCAAGGGCCAGGTGCCGGAGCACAAGTTCGACTCCTCCATCGAGGACGTTCTGGACCACATCGAGAACAACCTTCCGGCGAGCGTTCCCGCCAACAAGCGCCGCTATTACGCCGTCAAGCTGTTCGAGCGCGACGCGGACGCCTGCAAGCTCATCAACCTCACCAAGGAGAAGGCCGCTCGCGTGGAGCAGCTGGTCGCCCAGTGCGAGCAGGACTGCGACGACGACGCCGAGTCCATCATCACCGGCGAGCGTTACGGCGTGATTGCCCACATCATTGACGAGTGCCTCACCAAGGCTCCGGCAAAGATGAGCACCTCCGAGAAGATCGACCGCGTGGTTACCAACCGTATCCTGGGCCTGCCGATCTTTGTGGTCATCATGTTCTGCGTGTACTACATCGCCGTTTCTACCTTGGGCGGCACGGTGACCGACTTCACCAACGACCAGCTCTTTGGTACCGACGGTTGGTATGTGCTCGGCCAGGGTCGCGACGCCTACGACGCGGCCGTCGAGGCTGCGGGCGACAATGCCGACTCGGTCGACCCGGCACAGTACGGCCCCTATGTCCCCGGCATCACCACCGTGGTGCACGACGCCCTTGTGGCGGGCGGCACCGAGGACGGTGGCTTGGTCGATTCGCTGGTCTGCGACGGCATCGTCGGCGGTTTGGGTGCCATCTTCGGCTTTGTGCCGCAGATGTTCCTGCTCTTTGTGATGCTGTCCTTCCTGGAGGACTGCGGCTACATGGCCCGCGTCGCCTTCATCATGGACCGCGTGTTCCGCCGCTTTGGCCTGTCCGGTAAGTCCTTTATCCCCATGCTCGTGTCCTCGGGCTGCGGCGTCCCCGGCGTCATGGCCACCAAGACCATCGAGAACGAGAAGGACCGCCGCATGACGGTCATGACCACCACGTTTATTCCCTGTGGCGCCAAGCTGCCGATCATTGCCCTGCTCATGGGTTCCATCATCGGCGATTCTTCTACCACTGCCGCATGGATCAGCCCGCTCTTCTACTTCCTGGGCGTCTTTGCCGTCATTGCTTCGGGCCTCATGCTCAAGAAGACCAAGCTCTTCGCCGGCCGCCCGACCCCGTTTGTCATGGAGCTCCCCGCTTACCACTTCCCTGCGATCCGCTCTTGGGCGCTGCACGTTTGGGAGCGCTGCTGGGCCTTTATCAAGAAGGCCGGCACGGTCATCTTTGCCTCCACTGTCGTGGTTTGGTTCCTTTCCAACTTTGGTAGCTACAACGGCTCTTTTGGCTTCCTGCCTGCGATGGACGGCATCCCCGAGGAGTTCATGGACTACTCCGTGCTTGCCATGCTCGGCAACCTGGTCGCTTGGATCTTCGCCCCGCTCGGCTTTAGCACCTGGCAGGCCACCGCGCTGACCGTCTCGGGTCTCGTCGCTAAGGAGAACGTCGTCGCCACCGCCGGCTCGCTGCTGTCGGTTGCCGACGCCGCCGAGACCGATCCGAGCTTGTGGACCGCGTTCGCCGGCATGTTCCCGACCATGGGCGCTTGCGTTGCCTTTGGCGCTTTCAACCTGCTGTGCGCTCCGTGCTTTGCCGCCATGGGCACCATCCGCAACCAGATGGACTCCGGCAAGTGGACTGCGATTGCCATCGGTTACGAGTGCGCCTTCGCTTGGGTTATCGGCCTGTTCATCAACCAGTTCTACAACCTGCTTGTGTTGGGACAGTTTGGTATCTGGACGATTGTGGCCATCGTGCTGCTAGTTGCGATGCTCTTTCAGATCTTCCGTCCCATGCCCAAGCATGCATGGACCGACGAGGACGAGACCAACACTGCTTCCGCCGCAGTTTCCGCTTAAGTCCGAATAAGGATTAACCCCTTTCCACAAGCCCGGGTGTCCCAGCGACACTCGGGCTTTTTGGTGGGGGAGATGTGGCGTTTCCGCAGATAAAACTGACCAAAATAAACCTATCCCTTTTTGGTAGGTGGAGAATGGGGTAAAGTAAGTGGTGGTTAACTAGAGGAGGCTTGCTATGGCACCTATCGATATTGTTGTACTGGCTGTTATCGGCGTTGCGTTTGTCGCCGTGTGCGTGCGCATCTACCGCAAGGGCACCTGCGCTGACTGCGCTCAGGGTGGCGTTTGCACCGGGCATTGCTCCAACAAAAAGACGTGCGCCGCACTTAAGGGCGTGGACAAAATCGCCGAAGACTTGGGTCGCGGTATCAAATAAGGTCCGGACATCCAAGCGCTCCGCGGGCATCCGTTCGCGGGGCGCTTTGTGCATTTGAGGGAGAGCACGGCGAGTCGAAGAGTATTTTTGGGGTATCGTTAACTGGACTATTAATTGGCAACTTATCTATAACGGAGTAACCGCATGAGCGCTCGCGTAACCATGAAGGACATAGCCGCCGAGCTTGGCGTTTCCATCAATACCGTGCACAAGGCCCTGACGGGAAAGGCCGGCGTGAGCGAATCCGTGCGCGCCAAGGTGAACACTAAGGCCGAGGCCATGGGCTATCACCGCAACACAAGTGCCTCAAGCCTGCGCCGCAAGGATATCAATCTGGTGTTTTGCCTGCCCCGCGCATCGCGCGAGGGAGCGTACTTTTTCCGTTACCTGTGGGAAGGCTGCAATCGCTTTGAACAGGAGGTCATCGACCAGGGCATTACGGTTGAGCGTGTTGAATTTGGCGTGGGCGGTTACGCTGACGCGCTCGAGCAAATCGACGAGCGTTTGCAGGTGGGCGAGAAGATCGATGGCTTGCTCGCCTATGCGCCGGGCGACGATCGTGCGACTGAGCTTTTGGGGCAGATCGCCGAGGCGGGCGTGACGATTGAGCTTGTCGACGGCGACCGTCCGCATTTGAATCGTTTGGGTGCGAGCTTGGCCGATTATTCGACGGCAGGCAGCCTTATGGCCGAGCAGGCGGCAAACCTGGTCCATGCTTCTGGGGCCGACGCCCGCGTGCTCCTTTTGACAGGCGACCCATATACCGATTCGCACTATCTAACCGCCCGCGCCTTCCACAATTACCTGCGCGAACGTGATATTCCATGGCAGGTTGAGGATCTTGCAGGTGCCCATGCGCAAGTCAAACAACTCGAGCATGAGCTCGAAAAGCGCTTGGGTGCGCCGGACGCCCCCGAACTTATCTGTAGCGTTTTTGCCGTTGGTTCCGAAGTGGTTGCCGATGCGCTTGTCTCGAGCGGCAAGGCCGGTCAGGTTATGGTGATCGGCAACGACCTGTTTCCCGAAAGCGCCCTGGCCTTGCGCCGCGGTATCTTTACCAATATTGTCTATAAGGACCCGACGAGCCTGGCGTATCGCGGCGCTAAGACGCTGGGCGATTATCTGCTGTGGGGAAGGACCCCGACGGTGCCCGTCCAGAAGGGCGCCGTCGAGATGGTATTTGCCAGCAATGTCGACCGCTACTGCGAACTTGCGGGTATTTAGCCGATTGAGCAGGTACCCCCTCTTGCGACGTGCATTTTTGGGAGTATTCAGCATTGGCATGCCCTGAATGAGGTGCAGAACGACTGTTTTAAGTGTCCCCGATGGCGTAATTTGCCATCGGGGACACTTTTTATGCCGATCGGGCGCTATCTGCGTTCCAAATAGGACGCTGAGGATGGCGCACGGCGCGCTCCAATGCTGAATACTCCCAAAAATGTACGTCGGGACATGACCCACCTGAGCAAAAGCGCTCAAGTTCGGTGTTCGGGGACGCCAACCAGTCCGCAATACATGCAAGTCACAGCTCCAGCAACCGTTGAACGGGCAAAATCTACCGTTCACCCCGTGGTAGTTAGGTGAACGTTCACCTTTTGAGGTGCAATGGATTAGTATAGTGAACGTTCACCTAAAGGATAACGAGCGCGTCGTGCGCCCGCCTTGCCAGCAAAGGGGCTGTTTGATGAAAAACTTTATGGACGATCAGGATTTCCTGCTGAGCACCAAGACCGGTGAGGAGCTGTTCCACAACTTTGCCGAGGGCATGCCCATCGTCGACTACCACTGCCACATTTCCCCCAAGGAGATCTGGGAGGACAAGCGTTTCGAGAACATCACCGAGGTTTGGCTGGGCGGCGACCACTACAAGTGGCGCCTGATGCGTGCCAACGGCGTCGACGAGCGTTTTATCACTGGCGACGCCCCTGCTCGCGAGAAGTTCCAAAAGTGGGCCGAGACCCTGGGTCGCTGCGTCGGCAACCCCGTCTTTGAGTGGAGCCACCTGGAGCTTAAGCGCTACTTTGGCTACGAGGGCGTCCTCAACGGCAAGACTGCCCAGGAGGTTTGGGACCTTGCCAACGCCAAGCTCGCCGAGGCCAGCTTCACCTGCCGCAACCTGATCAAGCAGTCCAACGTCCGCATGATCTGCACTACTGACGACCCCGCCGACAGCTTTGAGTGGCACAAGAAGATTGCAGCCGACGACAGCTTTGACGTTCAGGTCGTTCCCGCCATGCGCCCCGACGCCGCCCTGCGCATCGAGCGCGGCCAGGAGTTTGCCGACTACTGCAAGCGCCTCTCCGAGGTTGCCGGCGTTGAGGTCAGCGACTTCGAGGGCATGAAGGCTGCCATCTCCAAGCGCTACGACGTTGCTCACGAGCTGGGCTGCCGCGCCTCCGACCACGCACTCGATTACGTTATGTACGTCCCGGCTACCGCCGACGAGATCGAGGCCATCTTTGCCAAGGGCCTGGCTGCTGAGCCGCTCACCGAGGAAGAAGTCCTCAAGTACAAGACTGCCTTTATGCAGTTCGTTGCCGGTGAGTATGTCCGTCTGGGCTGGGCCATGCAGCTGCACTTTGGTTGCAAGCGCGACAACAACCGCGCCATGTTTGCCAAGCTCGGTCCCGACACCGGCTACGACTGCATCTCCAACTACACGCCGTCCGACCAGCTCGCCGATTTCCTCAACTCCATCCAGGAGACCTGCGGCCTGCCCAAGACCATCCTGTACAGCCTGAACCCCATCGATAACACCATGATCGATACCGTCATGGGCTGCTTCCAGGAGGCTCCGACCGCCGGTAAGATCCAGAACGGCTCCGCCTGGTGGTTCAACGACAACGAGGTCGGCATGCGCGAGCAACTCACGGCTCTGGCTAACGAGGGCGTGCTGGGCAACTTTGTGGGCATGCTTACCGACTCCCGCTCTTTCCTGTCCTATCCGCGCCACGAGTACTTCCGTCGCGTGCTGTGCAGCGTGATCGGCGAGTGGGTCGAGCAGGGCAAGTACCCGGCCGACATGGAGCTGCTGGGCAGTATCGTGCGCGACATCAGCTACAACAATGCGGTCCGCTACTTTGGCTTTGACCTGGACACCGTCGAGGCCTAAGCCCGCGTCGAATCACATCGAACCCTGGGCGCCGTTGCCACACGCGGAGCCCCGTTTTGCTTGCACGCTAACAGACATCTAAGGAGACACATAGATGGAGAACATCAGCTACGATGCGCTCGAGAAGATCGGCTACAAGGGCTATTTGCTGCCCAAGGATGCTCCCGAGAAGGTTCTGCAGTTTGGCGAGGGCAATTTCCTGCGCGCCTTCGTCGACCGCTTCTTTGACATGGGCAACGAGGCCACCGGCTGGAACGGCAAGGTCGTCATGGTGCAGCCCATCAGCGGGGCCTTTGGCTTTGCCGACGGTATCAATGCCCAGGACGACCTGTACACCGTGCTGGTGCGCGGCAAGGAGAACGGCAACACGGTTGACGAGTCCCGCGTGATCAGCGCCTGCAGCCGCTGCCTCAACCCGTATCGTGAGGACGACTACCGCGCCATGATGGAGGTCGCCGTTTCCGACGACCTGGAGATTGTCGTCTCCAACACCACCGAGGCCGGTATCGCCTACGATCCGTCCTGCAAGGCCGACGACATGCCCCCCGCGAGCTTCCCTGCCAAGCTTGCCCAGGTACTCCATGCCCGCTGGGCTGCCGGCAAGCAGGGCGTCATCGTGCTCGCCTGCGAGCTCATCGACCATAACGGCGAGGAGCTGCTGCGCATCATGAACCAGTACGTGAGCGACTGGGGCTGGGAGGACGAGTTTTCGCAGTGGATGGCCAACGACTGCACCGTCTGCACCACGCTCGTCGACACCATCGTTCCGGGTCGCATCCGCGATCCCAAGGAGGCCGCTGCCGTGGCCGAGCGCTTGGGCTACGAGGATCCCTTCCTGGCCGTGCGCGAGCCCTTCCAGATGTGGGGCATCCAGGGCGACGAGTCGCTTGCCGAGAAGCTTCCCTTCGTGAAGGCCGGTCTGCCGGGTGTCTTTGTGACCCCCGACGTCACCCCATACAAGAAGCGCAAGGTCCGCATCCTCAACGGTGCCCACACCGCCTTCGTTCCGGGTTCCTGGGTTGCCGGCTTTGATATCGTGCGCGACTGCATGCATGACGAGACCATTCGCGGCTTCATGAACACCATGCTCTACGACGAGGTCATTCCGACGCTTGCCGCCGACTTGGATGTCGAGGACTGCAAGGCCTTTGCCGCCGCTGTCGAGAATCGCTTCGACAACCCGTTTATCGACCACGCGCTACTCTCCATTTGCCTCAACTCCACGGCTAAGTGGCGCGCTCGCGACCTGCCCACGCTCAAGGACTACGTTGCCGAGACCGGCAACCTGCCCAAGTGCCTGGCCACGAGCCTCGCTACGCTCATCTCCTTCTACACGCAGGAGCTCGTGTCCCGCGAGGGCGACGGCCTGCACCTGCGTCGCTCCGACGGCACCGAGTACACCGCTCAGGACGACGCCTTCGTGCTCGACTTCTACGCCGCCCATGCCGGCGCCGACGATGCCCAGCTGGTGCACGACGTGCTCACCAACGAGCAGATGTGGGGCGAGGACCTTACGCAGATCGCAGGTCTTGAGGAGTTTGTCGTCAGCGTGCTCGCCGTCGTGCGTGCCGAGGGCGCCAAGCAGGCCTTCGCCAACGCTCAGGCGTAAATTTCCGGCGCAGACGCGGGCGCGGGACGGCGTGCCCGCGTCTCGACTTCTGCTCAACCTGTAGGGTTAGGACCATTTGCAATGAACACTATCCAGATCAATCCGGCCGACAACGTGATCGTCGCGCTGTCGCCGCTTGCCAAGGGCACCGCCGTCGCGGTTCCCGGGGTGGGCGAGGTCGTGGCCGCGGAGGATATTCCGCAGGGTCATAAGATGGCCGTGCGCTCGATTGCCGCGGGGGAGGACGTCATCAAGTACGGCCTTCCTATCGGCCATGTGACGGGCGATGTCCAGCCCGGTCAGTGGCTTCATACACATAATGTCAAGACCAACCTTTCGGGCGAGGTCGAGTACACCTACAACCCCACACATCCGGTCGTGGATCCCGTTGAGCCCGAGACCTTTATGGGGTTCCGCCGCGCCGACGGTCGTGCCGCGACGCGTAATGAGCTGTGGATCATCCCCACGGTCGGCTGTGTCAACGAAGTCGCCCGTGCCATGTGTGAGCAGGCCCAGGATCTGGTCGATGGCTCGCTGGAGGGTGTTTACTACTTCCCGCATCCCTTTGGCTGCTCGCAGACCGGCGCCGACCATGCCCAGACGCGTCGTCTGCTGGTGGCGCTCTCGCGTCATCCTAATGCGGCCGGCGTGCTATTCCTGTCGCTCGGTTGCGAGAACTGCACGCACCAGCAGGTGCTCGACGAGCTCGGTGACTTTGATCACGAGCGCGTTCGTTTTCTCACCTGCCAAGATGTAGCCGACGAGCAGATCGAGGGCCACAAGATTCTGGCCGAGCTGGCAGACCTCGCCAAGCAGGCCAAGCGCGAGCCCATTCCGGCCTCCGAGCTGGTTATTGGCCTTAAGTGCGGCGGCTCCGACGGCCTTTCGGGCATTACCGCCAATCCCACGATCGGTCGCGTGAGTGATATGGTTGTCGCCCGCGGCGGCACGTCGGTGCTTACCGAGGTGCCCGAGATGTTTGGCGCCGAGAGTATCCTGCTCGATCGTTGTGAGAACGAGCAGGTCTTTAACGCCGCTTCCGACATGCTCAATGGCTTTAAGGGCTACTTTATTAGCCACGGCGAGGTCGTCTACGAGAACCCGAGCCCCGGCAACAAGGACGGCGGTATTACCACGCTCGAGGACAAGAGCTGCGGCTGCGTGCAAAAAGGCGGGTCTGCCCCCATCGTCGACGTGCTGCCGTATGCCGGCCAGGCAACTAAACACGGCCTGAACATGCTGTGCGGTCCGGGCAACGACATGGTATCCACCACGGCGTTGACGGCTGCCGGCTGGCCCCGGGGTCTTTTCTCCACCCGGCCACGACGC